>RRYU01021803.1_pt1 | contig 97771 bp, 82 predicted proteins | sample 2162651 | NCBI WGS metagenome assembly RRYU01 (sample SAMN10267283, study PRJNA491782) | microbial mat metagenome | isolation source: biomat in the production well | place: Japan: Minami-Kanto gas field, natural gas well KTG3 | collected 2017-06 | reverse complement strand
CCGCGTTTGCGGCGGCGGGAGGAATCTCCCATGTCCGATCATGGTGAGTCAGCGGAGATTCCTCACGCCACCCATCGGGATGTTGGCATGATCGAAAACCGGGCGGGTGGCGTTCGGAATGACATGGATGGGCGAGGAAGACAATGAACCCCTATGTCATTCCGACCGCTGCCGCTCCCCCTACCACCCTGGACACCAACCACCCCGCAGCGGCGGCGGGAGGAATCTCCTATGCTGATTCATGGATGATCATGGGAGATTCCTCGGGCCGCTGGCAAGCGGGTGTTGGCATAATCAGGGGCAGGGTGGGCGGCATTCAGAATGACGAGGTGGATCATGGACAAGCCGTATCAGCAATACATTACGCTCAATCCGCATATTCGCAGCGGAAAGCCAACAATCCGCGGTCTGCGCTATACGGTCTATGATATTCTCTCCTACCTCGCTGCGGGCATGACCATTGCCGAGATTCTTGATGATTTTCCGGACTTAACGGAAGACGATATTCGTGCCTGTTTACGTTTTGCCGCAGATCGTGAGCCGCAGATCCTGGTCGTAGCCGTATGAAATTGCTCTTTGACCATCATCTTTCACGAAAACTGGTGGAACGATGTGCAGAAGATACAGCGATATGGGACTTTGCACGTACCAACCAGTTCACCAGTGTGACGAAAGACTCTGATTTTAACGATATGAGTACGCTGTATGGAGCACCGCCAAAAATCATCTGGATTCGCATTGGCAATTGCACGACGGCAACGATTAAGCAGGTCATTCGCAGGTATGCCACTGAGATTGAGCAGTTTATCATGCAATCCCCCGAAGCGTTGCTTGAAATAATTCCGACGGTATAAGCTGCATATACGATGACTGTATAACTATTTTCCCTTCATAGTGTAAAGCATAAGCCACCCAACCCGCCCTGCACCTGACGCCGCTGGCGCGTCCCTGATCTAGGCGCGATTTTTAACAGTTGGTGTTTGCCGGCGCTGGGTGTCGGTCTGGACGCCTGACAGCGGCGCAGCTGATACTGACGTTGGGCGGCATACTTACTTTGCGCGTCTGTCCCTAAATCGGTCACCATTATTTTAGAGGAGCGAAAATGAACTGTAGCAATCAGACACCCAATCTACGCAATCGGGAAGCGCCGCTAGAAATTCACAGCGACGAATTTCGCAAACTTGGACATCAGCTTGTAGACCAAATCGCAGAATTTCTTGATGGGTTACCTCAGCGACCTGTAACTACCGAGGAGTCTCCTCAAGCGATACGGGCGCTACTAGGCACAGACATCCTGCCTGAGCGCGGTGCGCCCGCTAATGACTTGTTTGATGAAGTAGCAGACCTACTCTTTGACCACTCGCTGTTCAACGGCCATCCGAGATTCTGGGGATATATTACAGCGTCTGCGGCACCCATCGGCGCACTGGCTGATTTATTGGCGACTGCACTTAACCCAAACGTCGGAGCATCTATACTGTCGCCGATTGCAAGTGAGATTGAAGCCCAGACGATTCGCTGGATTGCTGATCTAATTGGTTACCCCAGAACCTGCGGCGGACTGCTGGTAAGCGGCGGCAATATGGCAAATTTTGTCTGCTTCCTGGCCGCTCGCAAATCAAAAGTTACATGGGATCTTAACAGTGAAGGCTTGTCTGTAGGCAACCAACGTCTCATCGCGTATGTTTCGAAAGAAACCCACACATGGATAGATAAAGCGGCTGAACTCTTCGGTCTGGGCACAAAATCTATTCGCTGGATTGCAACCAACGCCAATCAGCAGATGGACATGGATGCTCTTGAAAAACAGATCTTAGCAGACCGTGCGGATAACCATCTGCCTTTCCTCGTCGTCGGCACAGCAGGTACAGTCAGCACGGGTACAATCGATCCTCTGCCTGAAATTGCGGCCATTTGCAAAAAGTATGATCTATGGTTCCATGTAGATGGTGCGTACGGTGCTCCTGCCGCCGTATTGCCTGAAGCCTCCGCCCAGCTGCTGGGATTGCGCGAAGCGGACTCTATCGCGCTTGATCCACACAAATGGCTGTACAGCCCACTTGAAGCTGGTTGCGCACTGGTCCGCGATCCTCATCATCTGGTAGAAACCTTCAGTCATCATCCTGCGTATTACAACTTCGATGGAACGCAGGAAGATCCGCCAATCAACTACCACGAATTCGGTTTACAAAACTCGCGTGGTTTCCGCGCACTGAAAGTCTGGCTTGGATTGCGTCAGGTAGGGCGAGAAGGCTACATCCAAATGATCAGTGATGACATTGCACTTGCGCAAGCGTTATATAAGATTGTTGGCACATATCCAGAATTGCAGGCTATAACCCAGAGCCTGAGCATCACAACTTTTCGCTTCGTTCCGTTGGGTATGCCCAATGACCTAACGGCAGTCGAGGCTTATTTGAACAAACTCAATGAAGAATTGCTCAATCGCTTGCAAAAAAGCGGCGAGGCTTTTATTTCAAATGCAGTGATCGAAGGCAAATATCTCTTGCGCGCATGTATCGTCAACTTCCGTACAACCTTGTCTGATGTTGAAGCATTACCAGAGATTGTTATTAGACTTGGAAAAAAACTTGATTCCGAAATACGTCCTAAGGACTTACAACCTGGCTAGCGTATGACGTGAGCGTTGTCTCGCCTTCCACGTTGCGCTCGGCCAATTCCTGAATTATCCGCTTAGCCCTGGAAACACAAAAATCTGACCGCATCCTGACCTTGCGGTTCCTCTGGAAACGTACCATACCTTTTTTCATCTCCCATTTGCCCAACTTGCGATCCAGCGCTATCAGGTACAGATGATTATCTATGATGCCGTACGTAACCGTTCAGGTGGGGTGGTTGGGAGGGGCAATGCCCCTCCCGGAGTCTCTTCTGTTCGACCCGTTGTGGCGGCAAAGCCGCCACAACGGGTCGAACAGAAGGTTTTGCGGGGGCCGCAGGCCCTCAATGGGTTTCACTTGACAAATGGATGGCGTTCTGATGCGGCAAAACACCACCGAGATGCGTGCCAAGTACGATCATTCACCAAAAGGCTACCTGATGCCAATGCGCTGCACACACATGCCATGCCCACATTTGAAGCGGAGGGCTTTCACCATCGCAGTGATGGGCATTCTGCTGCATATTCCACACATATGGCAGCGTGCCAAGGTGGTGAAACCCTTTGACGGCCGCAGGCCCCCGCGCCCCCGCTGGCGCAGGTACCGCCTGAACGGTTACATGCCGTACGAGAGGAGATCGTGCAATGGATAAGCTAATCCAGTATCGCACGTATATTCAAGCGATTTTGAACCATTATGCTGGCTCCGCGCCAAGCACGGGCGATGTTGAAATAGAGGTTATTGCGGATACAACCCACGATCATTACCAACTCCTGAGTGTGGGATGGAATGATCTGGAACGTATCCACGGAACGTTGATTCACATCGATATTCGCAACGGCAAAATATGGATTCAGTATGATGGAACGGAAGAAGGGGTTGCCAATCGACTCGTGGAACAGGGTGTTCCAAAGAGCGATATTGTCCTTGCGTTTCATCCACCGTATAAACGACCCTATACCGATTTTGCGGTCAATTGAGATCCATCAACCAGGGCCACCCAACACGCCCTGTACACGGACGCCGCTGGCGCGACCCTAAACTGGGCGCGACTTTTGGAAGCCGTGCTGTGCCTACAGTCGGCAGCGATCTCGACGCCGGCCAGCGGCGGTGAAGGCAGGCGTTGGACAGCTTATTCGCTCACGAGGGGCTTGAGCACACGCAGGTCGTGTTGGCCAAAGAAACGAAGTTAGGTATACTTCAACGTACCACAAGGCCCGGTGCGGGCTTGCTACCCATAACGCTCAGAACGGTCGACAAAGGAGCAGATGATGTCAGAATGGACTGCGGAAACCGCTGAATGGTATGCAGAAAACTATGGTGATTACCCGACGAATAGACTCGCCGTCCATGAGCTGGAGTTGATCGATGCGCCCGTCATTGTCGATATCGGGTGTGGGACGGGAGCAGCACTTCGGCATACGGCTTCCCGACTGACTGGAGGAACATTCATCGGCATTGATCCCGTTCCCAGAATGATTGAAATTGCCAATGAGGTAACCGAAAAGCATGCAGCAAAAGATCGTATTGAATATCGGGTTGGTTCTGCTGCATATATCCCAGTAGCGAGTGGCATTGCGACCTACGTCTATGCCTTTGATACAATCGATCATTGGCATGATGTGGAAGCAGGATTACGAGAGATCCGAAGGATCATACAGCCTGGTGGCATCCTCGTCATCGTAAAGGATAAAGGCGTGCCAGGGGCAGACGAGTCCATTCAGACGATGTTGAGGATCCTCAAAACCGCTGGATGGGACATTCGTGACAGGAAAGAGATCACCAAAGAAGGTGTACACTTTTTGTTGCTGACGTGTAGAGTCAAAAATGGCCAACCGGGCCAGTAAACCATATACAAGAAGATACGAGCATACCGTATCACAACGAGGAATATACGCAGAGGACGTAAATCATATACAGCCTGTTGCAAGAAATCGCAACGAGCAATGACTAAAGAAGACGTAAAGCAATACTGCCTGCTCCCCAATCTCGCCACCTAACACGCCCGGCACCTGACGCCGCTGGCGCGGCCCTGAAGCTGGCGGTTTCTACACGGTTGGCGCGTGCCGTCGCGTGGTGACATCTATGAAAGCTGCTATCGGCGCAGGTGAGGCCCAGCGTTCGGCGGCCTGATAAAAGCTGCCAGAGATCAAGGCTGCTCGCGCCAGCCCCCGTGGTGTCATGTCAAGCGCGCCTCGATCTTTGACCATTGGGATCGCAGCACGGGACAACCGTCGATCCCGCACGCCCATGCCAAACCGGCGTCATGGCATTGCTGGGCGGAACACCCCTACCGAAAACGGCTATGCTATACTATGGACACATGCCGCGATGCGGGCGCATGGATGGCCCCGCAGGAGAGCAACAAGGATCGTCATGCCACGAATCAGCACCTTCTTTGGCATCATCATCTGGATGTACTACCGACCATCAGCCACCGCATTTTCACGCCACCTATGGCGATCAAGAGGCGCTGATCCTCATCGGTTCGGGCGATCTGTATGAGGGGCAGATCTCGCGGCGAGCGCTCCGGCTGGTGCAGGAATGGGAAGAACTCCATCGCACTGCATTGGTGACCAATTGGGAGTTGGCCCGCCAGGTTCAACTCTTACTCCCGATTGCACCCCTCACGTAAGGAGGAACCCTATGATCTCACACCTGATCCGCGTTCAATCCGCTGAACCGTTGGCGATGCCCCGCATCCAGGTGGTGTTCACCAACGGCGAACACCGCGAGATCGATCTTACCCCCTATATTGCCACCGGATCGATGTTCGAGCCGGTGCGGACGAATCCCGCGTTCTTTCAATCCGTTGTGGTTGACGGGGGCACGTTGACCTGGCCCAATGGAGCAGACATTCACCCAGACGTGCTGTATTACGAAGGCGACCCACCGTGGGCGCAGGTCGTGCCCCATACGACCGACGCGCATCCCTAACCTGCCATCCATCATGTCTGCACGCCCGTCATGGGTGCTATCTACCGGTAGATAGTCGTATATCTATCGGCAGATAGCTCAAATGGTCGAAGGATAATTCCAAGTTGGGCGACCCCAGGCGCGTCTTTTCACGTCCGTGCCGTGCCATCGCTCTGTTCGCTTCACACGCCCGCCAGCGGCGCACCTGAAGCTGCGCGTTGGGCGGCCTCAACCTAAGTGCCCGTCCGAACCGGACGAAGCACACCTCTATTTTCAATCATTGGGATCGGAGTGTGGGAAAACCGTCGATCCATCACACCCATGCCGAACAGGAGTTCAAGAGAACATAAGTGTGTATATGTGCGCATGAAGCACAAAAACCGTGTATAAGAACGGAAGAATCGTTCAGGAAGAGACCATAGGATCGCTGTCATGCTCGCACGTGACATCTATCACAACACCGTCAAACAGGCGTTAATGAAAGCTGGATGGATCATCACCCATGACCCACTCCGCTTACAGTGGGGCACCAAAGACATGTACGTCGATTTAGGTGCAGAAGAACTGGTTGCTGCGGAACAGCAGGGTCAAAAAATTGCGGTTGAGATCAAAAGTTTTATTGGCCCGTCAGAAATTGAGGATCTACGCAATGCACTCGGACAATTTGTATTGTATCGTACGATCCTCCAAACAACCGAGCCAGACCGTCTCTTGTATCTTGCCGTTCGTGAAGCAACCTACTTTGCGCTTTTTGAGGAACCCGTTGGGCAATTACTGATACAGCAACAACACCTACGACTTATCGTGTTTAGCCCCGATCAGGAGGAGGTTATTCAGTGGATACCATAACGCAGTACCGAGATATCATTCAGCGCGTTTTACTCTCATATGCAGAGACACCGTATGCGCATGGCGACATTCACTCTAAGCCCGTGTTCGATACCGTGCGAGATAGTTTTATGCTTATTACCGAAGGATGGGATGGGGTAAAACGTATTCACGGATGCCTTATTCATGTTGACGTTATAAACGAGAAAGTGTGGGTACAGCGAGATGATACAGATCGAGGAATAACGTATGATTTAGTAGAATCAGGAATACCAAAGGATCATATTGTGCTTGGATTTCAAGAGCCAGGTGTGCGTCAATTTACCGGGTACGCTGTCGCATAAATTAATAGCAGCCGATGATGCCACGAACGCCCATGAGGAGGCGTACTTCATACAACTTCGTACATCACTGACATAAAACATCAAACTATTTCAGTACAAAGCCATATTTTGTCTCTTCTTGAAAGAAGATCAGGCCACCCAGTACCAGTTCGCAAACAATACCACAAAGAGCGCCAGACCAAGCAGAAACAGAGTGGTAATAATCTTATCGATCCAGGCATTTGTGCCCCAACGCGCCAGCAGAATATATGCCGGGAAGAGTACCCAGACATAGCGCCGCTGGCTGATTAACAGTCCGGAGCTAAAAGGGATCAAAATGCCCAGCAGCACAAAAACCCCCTCACTCCAACGACGTTGGTAGAGCAATATCCCCCCCAGTATCATAAACAGCACAGCCATAAGCAGATCGACCCAGTTATCCAGAAAGAGTCTGCCCGTTAGAATAGCTGCCCACCAGCCACCGTCAGGGGTTTGCAGTATATCTACAATAAATTGAAGCGGCACTTGCGGCGTCCGTCCCCACGCTGATACGGCATGCATAAAAGCAAGTGGATCGCCAAATAGCATAGACAGATAAAGCATATACGCCGCGAGGCCCAGGCATGGGGCTATTGCTGCTCCGAGCGCCAACCATGGTGGTGCTTGTTCTGATGTGCGAAATCGCTGTTGCAGCCATTCAACCAGAAGCATCGGTGCAATAATGATTCCGACAGGGCGCGTCAGACCGGCAAAGAAACCCAGCAACCCGGCACTTTCCCAGAAGCGCTGGCGTGCAAAATAGAGCGATCCTATCGCGAGAAGTAGAAAAAGGGCTTCACTATAGATCGCCATACCAAAGAACGAAGTAGGAAAGATCAGCATGTACCATACCGTGCGGTCAGCTACATCCTGCCCCCATTCTGCATCCACCAGTCGATAGAGCAGCAATGTGGCCCCCAACGTGGCAGTGTTACTAATCAGCAAACCTGCGATCAGCGCATCTCCGGTTAGCATTGATACCGCACGGATCATCCAGGGGAGCAGTGGGAAGAAAGCAACTGAGGGGAGCGGGACATTTTTGTAAGTATACCCTTGTTCGGCAATTTCCAGATAGAACCCCGTATCCCAGCGACTGCCGAAAGCATCAACCAGGATATTGTCAGGCCGAATATGATACGGTGGGGGGACAGTCGAGTCGGTAATCGGCGGCATGGAGAAGTAGGCTACCAGAACAATCCCCAGGCGGGTTAACCCAAACACAAACAAAGATACCCAGAACCATCGGGCAGTGCGCAACCAAGACCATAGATCTGGCCAGTTCGGTAATGCGACCCGAAAGCGTCGTGTATTCACACTAGCACAGTGTTTCTATCAGGAGAAAGAGATGTTGAGGAGATGTACTGGCATACCTCTTCCATCGAGGTAGGTATTCACGTAACCGTTCAGGTGGGGTGGTCGGGAGGGGCAACGCCCCTCCCGGAGTCTCTTCTGTTCGGCCCGTTGTGGCGGCTTTGCCGCCACAACGGGCCGAACAGAAGGTTTTGCGGGGGCCTGTGGCCCCCGGCCCCCGCTGGCGCAGGTACCGCCTGAACGGTTACGGTGTTCACAATTGGGATACAATAGAGCATGCAAGCTACATATGTATTGCCTTTTCAATATTGTTTTCCCAACTGTGAATAGGTCTTATCCGTCGAGATTATCTACTAATCAACGGCAAGAAGATTTCGCCACCGCTGACAGACGCTGGTATGAAATAGACCGGGCCATTGCTTTCTTTTTCGCGTAGAGGAGCTGACGATTCTATCATCAGCGTTATTTCTGCCGAAGGGTTCGTTGCGACTTTCATACTATATGCCCCGTCAATCAGATCTTCGTCAGTTTGGATGATAAAGCTGAATGCCCCTGTATCGTTCGTGGTTCCTGTGCCAATGACTTGCCATAGACCTTGCCAGGTCTGGACGCTGATGGTTATTGCTGCATTTGTCGGAAAGTTCAAGGCAACACATGTGAAAAAGCTACCGGCTTTTCCTTGCTCGTAGTTACAAGAAACTTCCGCTTCCTCTCCATATACTCCAGCAAAACGTTGCCAGCGAAATTCTTCGTTCGAGAGAGCAACATACGGTAAGAGTACTAAACCCGATAAAACAATGAAACTCGCGATGAAAATGCGTCGTAATCGCTGCCCGGGCATAAATACCTCCTTATAATTATCAGAATAATTCTGCTTGCGTCTATCTACTATACCTATCATGGGGTAGACAATTATATCACGTATTGCGCGGATGAAGTTGATAGATCGGGCCCACGGGCAAAACACGCCAGCGCCGCAGGATCTCTCCGTTTGGGTTATCGATATAAACTGGCTGGCGATCAATGTTTCGCTCGATCAAAAGCAGCATATCATCATATGATATCAGGAATCGGTTGATTGCTTGAATGTCAGGACGCTGATTTTCAACCAGTTGAAGATATTCAATAACAGGAACTGTCTCCCACCAACCAAAAATCAGTGCATCCGGTTCAATTGATGCAAGTATTATCTCACCGCGCTGACGCGTACTCCAATCTTGGGAAAGATCAACCAGCGACCAGTTCCAATATGTCGCCACAATGACCATTCCCGTAGCCAGTCCTATCATAAGGTGTCGAGCCAGCATGTCCACCTGCTCCTGTGTTTTCTCCCAAACCCAGGTAAAGAGCCAGTCATATCCTATGCCTACCCAGAGTGCCCAGATCAGGTAGGTTGGTAAGAACATGGTCTCCTTGTCAATCACCTGATAATCAATGTAGAAAGCAGCATTGGCAACAAAGAAGAGCGTAAACATGCCACCGACACGCCAATCACGATACAGTACAATCGCTATTCCCACTATCCCTGGTCCAATGCCAATTGCAAAGAATGTACGCCACAGCATTGTCGCATAGGCTGTTGTCTGCTCCCAGAGAGCGTATCCCTGATAAGCCAGCATCTGCCCTATGAAGGCTTTGCCTGAAACAAGCCACCATATACCCTCAAGAGTCAACAGATTGACTGGCTCGAAGATACCATTGGCATTATATATGCCAGCGTAGTTAAACGCAGAATCAGCGAGATAGCGTAGGGGTAGATAGAGATACGCGCTCATCCCTAACGACAAGGCAGCGATGGCCGATAACAACGTCCCTGACTTCAATACCTGGCGTGGTGCAGTCACACCCACAAACCAGATACAGCCGGGCACCAGAAGCGCGGTGGCCGCATGGTGACTACTACTCATACCAGCGACAAAAGCGACGGCTGCAAGTCGCCATGGCGTGGGTTGTGCGGCCCAGCGCAGAAGCAGCAAGATTAAGCAGGCCATCAGGGCAGTATGGAGTGTATAGACTTCGGCAATCAGTGAAAGCCCCCAGAAGATCGGAGCAGTAGCCAGTAATCCTAGCGCAGCAACGATCGCCCAGACACTCACCTGCCAGCGGCGCAAGATTCGTTCGGCCAGGGCAATAGTTAGGGCACCAGAAAAAGCTGAAAAGAGATTCATGCGATATCCAACATCGCCAACAGGTACATATGACCAGAGATGCCCCAGAACAAGATAAAGCGGATACCCTGTTGCACGAACAATACCGCCAGTAGCGGCAGCGGTTGTCAGTTCGGCACTATCCAGATTGTAGATAGTCGGTGCAAGCGTAAGTAGGTAGAGAGCAAAGGGTAGGCCGAAAGCCAGCAGCGAACGCCAGTCAATATAATGTACCCACGGATATGTGTGTATGCTCCGAGGTTGCTGTGCCCGATAGATCATAAAAAGACTCCTTTTGTTAGGTGCCTCCGTGTCTCCATGGTACATACATTCCCCCAATTGTGAACGGATTCCCTGAAAGAGCTATTGCAACGCCTGGTGCCATCAGCTATAATAGCGAGGATTTCATCTGGTACACACGATTCATACCGGATTCGGCTACAGGCGTGAGGTGACGTGGCTTACACAACAGGCGATCAAACCAGGTGTTTGATCGGGCGAACAGCAATTCTCGCCTGTGTCAGCATGTTTATGTACTTTGCGCTTCCTGGAGCCTACAACATGCATAAGGCCAGCGTCCATCAAGGGGACACTGGCCTTACTGATAGTCTGATACGTGGGGTAGAGCCTAACGCACTTTATAGAGCGTTCGCAGGTGACTGGTAGCGATTCTGACGCGACGACGTTTGCCATTGGCATCGGTAATCGTGACGGTCTGAATATTTGGATACCAGACGCGTTTGGTTCGTCGCTTGGAATGGCTGACATTATTCCCAGTCGAAGGCTTTTTGCCCGTCATTTCACACTTTGCCATAGCGATAGAGCCTCCGATAATACGCTAAATAGGATAATTACACACGGCATATGCCGAAACAACTATACCATATCTAAGAGTGCCTGGCAAACTGATGAATAAGCAAGATTCACACCCGAATACACTTGTATTGCCCGATGGAAAAATCGAGGTATTACCACGTGCAATAGCCACTATAACTGCACAGGCAGTTTTACAGTGTTATGGCGTGGTCGGTATGGCCCCGCGAAACTTCCGTGAAGGGATGGCCCAGGTTCTGCATCAAGAAGATCAATATAAAGGTATTGATGTATTGCTTGGCAACAATGAGATCGCAATCGATCTGTATGTTATTATTGAATATGGTACCCGAATTGTTGAAGTAGCACGCAATGTTCAAGAAAATGTGCGCTACGTGGTTGAACATGCGCTGGGCCTACCTGTTTCACGGGTAAATGTACGTATACAGGGGTTACGTATCAGCCAGTAAGGCAATGACCCTGAGCCTGGTGGGCTTTCGCGCCTGAAGGAACTATCGTGACGAGTGCCAAAGACGAATCTAGAGCCACGGCATGGGACGGAAAACAATTTTTCCAGGCGCTTCAGGCCGGTGAACAGTGGCTGAAACAGCATATTCCTTCGATTAACGCATTGAATGTGTTTCCGGTACCCGATGGTGATACCGGCACGAATATGCATATGACACTGGCAGCCGCACTTCAGGGCGTGACACCAACCGATTCCTGCGCTCAGGTGAGTGAGCAGATTTATCGCGGTGCCTTGATGTCGGCACGCGGCAACTCAGGGGTGATTCTGTCGCAGATCTTGCGTGGTATGGCGCATGGGCTGGCAGGGCATACCATCTGTGGCCCGTCTGAACTGGCCGAGTCATTGATCCAGGCCAGTGCCACAGCCTATCGCGGCGCAAGCGAACCACGCGAGGGGACGATCCTGACGGTTATTCGTGAGACAGGGATGGCCGCCCAGTCAGCCCTTGAAGTAGATCCGATTGATCTGCTGGGTGTGCTCGAAATAGCAGTGACCGAAGCACATGCCTCAGTTGAGCGTACCCCCACCCTGCTGAAGGTCTTGCGCGATGCGGGGGTGGTTGATGCCGGTGGTCAGGGGCTGTATATTATTCTGGAGGGAATGCTGCGCTGGGCACGCGGCGAGGCGGTCACTATGGCCTATCAGGCCGCCATGGCCCAGGATTTCTCGCTGGCGTTCCAGGAAATGCATCATGATGATGATTTTGGCTACTGTACCAACGTCTTGATCCAGGGCGATAATCTTCCCGTCGATGTGATCCGCGAACATATGAATAAGGTCGGCACCTCGGTGGTCGTGGTGGGCGATGAGACGCTGGTGCGTATTCATGTGCATACGCCGATGCCGGGCGATATCCTCAATTTTACCATTCAGTATGGTACGTTGATCAGCATTGAAATCGCTAATATGGATCAGCAGCATGCGGCGTTACGCCCATCGGACAATGGGCAGGATCAGATGGCATCAGACGATCAGCCGCTGTCAACACTGGCGACTACAGACAGTTCAGCGGATATGCTTAGTTCCGTCGGGTTGGTGGCAGTTGCGCCAGGTGAGGGGTTTAGTGCCATCTTTCGCAGCTTGCAAATCGGTGCGGTGGTAACTGGTGGCCAGACAATGAACCCCAGCACGCAGGATCTGCTGGAAGCAATCGAGTCATTGCCCCAGAATGAAGTGATTGTGCTGCCCAACAATAGCAATATCATTATGGCGGCTCGTCAGGCAGCCGAGTTGACAGGCAAGCATGTCCGGGTGTTACCAAGTAAAACTGTGCCCCAGGGTATCGCCGCGATGATGGGGTTTGGTTACCAGCGTGATATGGATACAAATCTGGTAGCTATGCAGAGCGAAATGGAGCGGGTTGTCACCGCGGAAATTACGACCGCTGTGCGTGATGCCCAGATCGAAGATGTTGAAGTGCGCGGCGGGCAGACCATCGGCTTGCTCGATGGTCATCTGGCTGCCGCTGGTGATGAGCGTACGCAGGTGATCGATGATATGATCGCCATGATGGAACTCGACACTGCCGAGATCGTGACGATCTACTATGGTGAGCATGTCGAGCCAGATAATGCCCAGGAACTTGCCGGGCGGCTGGCAGAGAGTTATCCTGATTGTGAGATTGAAGTACGCTCGGGTGGACAGCCGTTTTATGATTATATCCTCTCGGCAGAGTAGTTAGGAGGGAGCAATGGCCAGCATCAAAATAGTTACAGATAGTGCGGCTGATATCCCACCCGATCTGGTTCAGGAATTGGGGATTGAAGTTGTACCACTGAGAATTCAGATTAACGATCAAACCTATCGTGCTGGCCTGGATCTTCCCACCGAACAGTTTTATGATGCACTGCAAGAAGGGACGCATTCTTTTACCGTTTCATCGCCAAATGCGCTGGTGTTTGAGCATTTGTATCGACGTCTGGCATTCGAGTATGATCATATCTTTTCGATCCATGTAAGCAGTCGTCTGGGTAGTGTGTATCGCAATGCAAATGAGGCACGTCGTAAGCTGCCAGCGTCACTCACCCGCATTGAGTTGATCGATAGCAAATCGGCCTCAATGGGCCTGGGTACGGTGGTGCTGGCAGCCGCACAGGCCGCCAGCACTGGCATGTCTCCGGCAGAGGTGCGTCGGTTGATTACTACTATGATCCAGCATACCCATGTGGTATTCTTTGTCGATACGATGGAGTTGCTGGAATATAGTGGGCGTCTGTCTATTGCTGCCTCGGTGCTTGGTTCGATGCAACGAATCAAGCCGTTGATGATCCTTGATGAGGGTGACATCGTACCCTATGAGCGTACGCGTACCCGTGCCAAGGCTATCGAGGGGTTGTATACGTTTATTGAGGATTTTCCACGTGTGCAAGAGGTTGTGGCTATGTATGCCACAACCCCCGAGGATATTGAGAAGTTGCTGGAAAAGGTTGAGCCAATTTTTCCGCCTGATAAGGTTCAAATAGCTCGCTTTAGTCCGAGTGTGGCCGCTCATCTAGGGCCAGGCGCAATGGGAGTTGCTGTGTTTGAGGGTCTCGATTAGCATCATACCTGGGGCACTGTCTGGCGCCAGGCAGGAGGTGCATGTGGTTAAGATAGTTGTGGATAGCACAGCCGATATTCCGGCGGATCTGTGCGATCAGTATGATATCAGTGTTGTGCCGCTGAATGTGCGCTTCGGTGAAGAGAGTTTTCGGGATGGTGTAGATATAACCAAGGATCAGTTTTATGCGCGGTTAGTGGCAAGCAATACGATGCCAGCTACATCAACGCCAACACCCGGTGCGTTTATCGAAGTGTATGAGCGCCTGGCTAGCCAGTCTGATGCGATCCTCTCGATCCATATATCGGGGAAGCTGAGTAGTACGGTTGAAACAGCTCGTCAGGCCGCTGCTATGCTGCCGCAGACTCGGATCGAGGTGATCGACTCGCGTTCGACTGCTATGGTGATTGGCTTTATGGCGATTGCGGCCAGTCAGGCCGCACGTATGGGCCAGGGGTTGGCCGAACTGGTAGCGATGGTTCAGGATATCCGTGCTCGTGCGTTTCTGCATGTCGGTCTGGATACGTTACACTACCTGGAAAAGGGGGGACGCATTGGCAAGGCGCGTTCGCTGCTGGGGACGCTGCTGAATGTGAAGCCTTTGATTGAGGTGGGCGATGATGGTGAGGTGCGCCCGCTTGAACAGGTACGTACGACGAAACGTATGATGACACGCCTGGTTGAACTGGCGCAGGCACAGCATCCCTTGAGTGACCTGGCTGTATTGTATACTGGGCAGCGCCAGATCGCCGAGACGGTTGCCCTCCAGCTTGAAGAACGTAACTTTTTTCCGCAGGATCAGATCCGCATTGTGCAACTGGGTAGTGTGATCGGGGCCCACGTTGGTCCAGGTAGCGTCGCTCTTGCCGGGGTACGGGCACATGGCTGAACGGATCGTAACCCGTCGCCATATTCGTGCTACCAAGACGCTACCGGCGCTCCAGGGCTATATCAAGGATGGCGTACGCCGTACTGTCTATCATTGATTGTATGCATACACACGAGCAGATCATTAAACTGGGTAAGCTTCTGGCCGAAGAGCAGCGGCGTGGTTGTGATAACGGCGCGGCTAGTGCTGGCCTGGACGACTTTATTCGTACATGGTGTAGTGAGTCCGATGGCGCACTCCAGGTTGATGCGGTGCGGGAAGCCCTGGAATTGCTGGCTGGGTATGGTTACCAGCCATTATCTGTGCGCCAGGAACGTTTGTCGCTGGCGCTGAATGGTCTGCGGGCGATCTTTCGTGCCCAGAAGCCTGTGCCTCCATTAGCTGATGCAGACGACTCTCCTCATCATTCACGTTTATCAAATACTGCCACGCGTCGTCCCCCGTCCGCTGTACCGGTGACCCACTCAATTACGGATATACATGCTACCATCGATACTGTTCCCGGTGTCGGTCGCGGTATGGCTCAGGCGTTCCGGCGGCTTAAGTTGCGCACGATTGAAGATCTGATCTACCACTTTCCCCATCGCTACGATGACTATACGTCGCAGAAGCAGATTGCCGATCTGACGATCGGGGCGGTCGAAACGGTGGTCGGTGAGGTGTCTGATGTGCGCACGTTTCGAACTAAAACTGGGCGCGATGGTGTAGAGGTGCAGATTAGCGATGATAGCGGTGTGCTAAAGGTGGTTTTCTTCGGATCACGCTGGCTGGCTCAGCAGTTTCTGGTCGGGCGTAAACTGGTGTTGAGTGGTAAGGTAACTGTCTACCAGGGGCTGCGCCAGATGACTGGCCCCGATTGGGAGCCGTTTAGCGCCGATGAACTGATCCATACTGGCCGTCTGGTGCCGGTACATCCGCTAACAAAGGGGCTGCACGAGCGCAATGCGCGTAAAATTATCAAGCAGGTGGTAGATCATGCCGCGCCATTGATGCCAGACTATTTGCCAGCAGTCGTGCGTGAGCGTGCCGGTCTGTTGACGTTGTCAGTGGCGCTGGCGCAGATGCATTTTCCCGATACCACCGAGATGCTGGCACGCGCACGCCGCCGCCTGGGATTCGATGAGTTTCTGTTTATTCAGCTCGGTGTGATCCAGCGACGTTTGCTCTGGCAAGGCGAGATGGGCTATAGTATCACGTTCCATGCCCAGGTTCATCAGGCGCTGATTGAGAAATTGCCGTTTGCCCTGACCGGCGCCCAGATGCGTGCGATCGCAGAGATCTTTGCTGATTTGCAGCGCCCTGTGCCGATGGCCCGCCTGCTGCAAGGTGATGTGGGCAGTGGCAAAACTGTGGTGGCGGCGGCGGCTCTGCTGCAGGTTATCGCCAATGGCCTGCAGGGCGCGTTGATGGCCCCCACCGAGATTCTGGCGGAACAGCACTATAAAGGGCTGCGCCAGTTGCTCGGCCAGGTGCGGGTGCCGCGCCAGACCGCTGATGATGCTCAGGCCAGTGGCGATTGGAAGGCGCAAGTCGATCCGGCAGAAGTTGCCCGCCTGGAAGAGATCAAGCGCTTGCTGGGTATGCTGCCCGAAGACGACCTGGGCGGCGAGGGTGTGCGGGTGGCGCTGTTGACTGGTAGCCTGGGGGCAAAAGAGCGCCGCCGGGTGCTAGAGGCGATTGCGAACGGCGATGTTGACCTGGTGGTGGGCACTCATGCCCTGATCACCGAGGGCGTACAGTATCATAGCCTGGGTCTGGTGTGCATCGATGAACAGCATCGCTTTGGCGTAGAACAGCGCGAGCGCCTCAAGCAAAAGGGCTTTAATCCCCATATGCTGGTGATGACAGCTACGCCGATCCCGCGTACCATGACCCTGACAATCTATGGCGACCTGGATACCTCGGTGCTGGATGAGTTGCCTCCTGGTCGCCAGGAGATTAAGACGCGCTGGATCACACGTGGCGAACGCGAGAAGGCCTATCGGCATATGCGCAAGGAGATTGCCAGGGGTCGCCAGGCGTTTGTGATCTGTCCCCTGGTCGAAGAGAGTGAGAAGGTTGACCTGCCTTCCGCCGAAGAAATGTATGCCACTTTGCAGAGCGAAGTATTTCCCGATCTACGCATTGGCTTGATCCACGGGCGTCTGTTGCCACGCGAGAAGGATCAGGTGATGGAAGCGTTCCGTGACAATGCTTTTGACATTCTGGTGGCAACGGCGGTGGTTGAAGTGGGTATCGATATTCCCAATGCAAGCACAATTATGATTGATGGCGCCGAGCGCTTTGGTCTGGCGCAGTTGCACCAGTTTCGCGGGCGGGTTGGCCGGGGCCAACACCAGAGCTACTGTATCCTGGTGAGCGATCTGGAGAATGAAGTAACCCGGCAGCGCCTGGAGGCGATGGAGCAAGTACATGATGGCTTCAAGCTGGCTGAGATCGACTTACATCTGCGCGGGCCAGGCGAATTTCTGGGTAAACGCCAGAGTGGCACGCCTGATCTGAAGGTGGCCCGGCTGGCCGATACCCGTTTGCTACATAGCGCACATCAAGAGGCGCGTACGATCCTGGAAGCAGATCCGCATCTGCAACATAGCGACCATGCCTTGCTACGGGCCAAAGTACGCGACTTCTGGGAAAAGGCCGAGGGAGCCAGTTAGTATGCGTGAAGGAACATATTGCTCAATACTATGGATAATCTCTGGCTGGGCTACAATGGATTGAATGTTTCTTTTGCTGATGTGATCGCCGTTCTGCTCTACCAGTCGGCTTATGATCGGCTGATCACACGCACCTACGGCCATGTTCCCAGAGGGGTACGCTCAATTGTCGTAACATCTCATGGCTATCTGCCAGCACGCTGGCAGGTTGAGGATCTGCGCCGCCGCTGGTGTTCCTGGCGCAGCCACGCCGGGATGTAAGTGTAGTACAGTCTACCTCCATTTATATGCTACAATAACGCCATGGGACGATACGAGATCATAGCAAAGACAACCATCACGGCTGAGCCGGCCCAGGTCTGGGCAGTGCTAGATGATTTTAGCGGCTGGCCCGCCTGGATGCCGTCTATGACCAATTTACGTGTTGATCTACTAACCCCCGGTTTGCCTCGTCCAGGGTATCGTTTCCGCTTGCGTGGGCGTCTGGCCTATGCCGATCTAGAAGTAATGACGTATGCCGATCTCGAGCGCGCCACCCGCTTTCGTCTAAATCTGCCGCCTCTGCATGGCGATAATCGCTGCCTGATGATCCCTCTGGGCAATGGACACTATCAACTCGAACGTAAAGATAGCCTGAATCTGCCCGGCCCGGTTGTTGCTTTTCTGGATGCCACGCAGCGCAAACGCTTCGAACAACTGGCTGGCGAATTTCTTATGTCGCTCAAGCGCACTGTCGAAAAACGGGTTGCCGCTGCCAATGCGAACCATGACCAGTCACCATACTGAACCGTTACATCGTCTGGTTGCCGCGATCAATCGTGCAGGGTTGCAAACGCCCGCTCGCATCGCGTTGGAGATTTTTGCACCGCTGGATTTCCTCACTAGCCAGGTGGCTCAGTTTGTGCGCCCCTTTACCACTGGGTATCGCATTGATGTCTACATAACGGCCATGACCAGTGAGTCAAGCTGGCCTGAGTTACGTGCGTTGCTCGATCCTGAAGCCCAGCAGGATAGTCGAGAGTAGAAAAGGTCTGAGTCAACTAGGCGCGGCCTGGTAACTGTTCACACCTCTACATGGATAGGTAGAAGCCTGTCCCTACGGATCGAAGGAGCACTGGCTGATCAGCGAGCAGTGACCACCAGCCAGCGATGGCATTGATAGCAGCAGAAAGGGATATTCTCTGTGACTCTGTGTCTCTGGGATGAATCGCCTCCCCACTTGTAAACACGTACTTGCCAATCACCAACATTTGCGGCAATGCCCTGAGCATGGTAAGCTGAAATATAGGCCATACAACAGTGTCACATTGTTAATGTGTCGAGCAGCAGATGCAAACCGTTCTCTGGCTGGTCGACCGCGTAGATTCTATCTATTGCTGCCCCAGAACAGTATCGTTTTCGGGGCAACGTGACACACAATGATTATCGAGATTATCAACTACAAGGAGGCAGCTATGCCACAGGCCAGATTGGGTGATCGGGTAGTCGTTCACTATACCGGCATGTTGCAAGACGGAACCGTCTTTGATAGTTCGCGTGGGCGCGATCCGTTAGCTTTTACACTGGGTACGGGAGAAGTCATCTCGGGTTTTGAAACAGCAGTCGAAGGCATGCAGGCAGGCGAAACCAAAGAAACCACCATTGTGCCCAATCAGGCGTATGGCGACTATCAGGATGATTTACAGTTCACCGTGGATCGCACGCAATTGCCAGCAGCGATTGACCCAAAGGTTGGTGAGCAGTATCAGATGCGCCAGGCTGATGGCCAGACCATCGTGGTTACGGTGCATACTATCTCATCGGATGAGGTTGTATTCGATGCAAACCATCCTCTGGCAGGTCAGGAACTGACTTTCCAGATCGAGGTTGTTGATATCGAACAGAATAGCCCTGCCTAGAACCAATACCAGTATGTGCCGTGGATGACACCCCCACCCCCATCTCTCGCCTCGTGCAGGAGCGAAGGGGCAAACGGACAGGGTCGTCCAGTCTATACATTATACATTACTCACACATGAGTGCGTGCGGGGCCTCCGGCCCCCGATTAGAACCTCGACGGGGCGCAGCCCCTACGCATCACGGTACGCCTCCCGGCAGGGGTTTGGGGGCCTCCGGCCCCCAAAGAATGTCTTTGTCGTGCTAGATTTTGCTAGCTTTGCTGGCAAAATCTAGCACGACAAAGTGGGTTTTTAGACACTCTGCCGCAGCTATGCTACTAGCCATACTGGTACATTACATCATCCGTATTTTCCTTGAATTAGACCCCAAAGCAATGTACAATACCCCCACCGAAGCGGTTAGGTAAAGTGGGAAGTGTATGCCAATCGACGAATACTTCCAGGAATATGGCCCGATCCAGCGGCGCCGTGTCAGTGGCGTCTTATACGAAGAAGCACCTGTGTCTCGTGTCGCCCAGAGCCAGCAACCTGCCGACGAACATGTGCCACCCCCGATCCAACCCGATATCCCCCTACCTGCGCGTCCACATCGGCGTGTTCGGCGGCGGCGTATCCGGCGGCCCTTTCCGGTAAAAGGCGTGCTGGTCGGCACAGTGGTACTGTGCCTGGCGGTTGTGCTGGCTATGCCCTATGTACTACCACTGCGTTACCGCGAACAGGCGTTGCCCAATGTCACCGTGCAAGGTGTGTCGGTGGCGGGCACAGATCAGACTGTCATAAGTGAAACACTATCAGAACACTATGCTGATTTTCTGCGTCAACCCCTGACGCTGACCTATAAGGATCAGACATGGCGGCCTACCTTGTCGCAACTGGGTGTCACCTTTGATCTGAACCAGGCCGCCGCACGTGCGCTTGCTGCTGGTCGCCGTGGCAACTTGCTTATACGCTGGCAAGAACAGTGGCAACTCTGGCAGGGCGGTATCGATGTGGCCCCTCGTCTGTCGGTTGACAAACAGCGGCTACAAACCTACCTGGCCAGTCTGTTGACTCCGCTGGAATACTCACCCCGCGATGCTGCCCTTAGTGTCGCAGAGGGTAATATTATCGGCACACCAGCACAGCCAGGTTTGCAGGTGCTGATCGATGATAGTGCCAATGATATCCTGCTGGCCTTGCGTACCCTTACACCTCAGGAAGTTCTCTTGCGCACTCGTCTGCTTGAACCAACCATCGGCGATACGGCGCTGCAGATGGCTGAAGAGCAGGCCAGCACATTGCTGAAAACTCCGCTTGTACTGGCCCACGGTGAGCGTAACTGGACCTGGCATCCCGATAAACTGGCTGAACTGGTGCGCGTCGAGTCGGATGGCACCCATATGCGTGTACGTATCGATCCAGAAAGCGTGGTCGCCGCTGTTGAAGGATTAGCCCAGGTTGTCGATAGTGGTATTGTTGAGCCGCACCTGCGTTTTGAAAATAACAACCTGGTGATGGTAGAAGAGGGCCGTATCGGCTGGAAACTGGATCAGGCGGCAACCACACAGATGATCAGCAACACACTTGCCCTGAATAATCCAAACGAGCGGACGATCGAGTTGCCAGTAGAGGATCTGTATCCTCAGGTGACGGCTGAGAATATGCATGAACTGGGCATCCGCGAGCTTGTTGCCGAAGGGCAGAGCAGCTTCGCCGGTTCGGCGCAATATCGTATCACCAACATCAAGGCCGGGGCAATCCATACCGATGGGGTACTGATTGCACCCGACGAAGAATTTTCGTTCAATACGCAGATCGGCGAGATCAACGCCGAAAATGGCTTTGTCGAAGGCTATGCGGTTATTGGCAACCGTACGCAGCTTGAGTGGGGCGGCGGTGTCTGCCAGAATTCAACCACCGTCTTTCGGGCGGCATTCTGGGCCGGTTTGCCCATTACGGAACGGTATGCCCATCCATTTTATATCAGTTGGTATGACCGCTTTGCGTTTGGTCCCTATGGTGATGGTGCTGGCCTTGATGCGACAATCTATACCGGGGTGAACGACCTGAAGTTTGTGAATACAACCGGAAACTGGTTGTTGATGCAAACCTATGTCGACGAGATCAATCAGATCCTGACTGTCCAGTTTTATGGCACAAAGCCTGGCTATGACGTCGTCCTTGATGGGCCATATGTGACCGATGTAGTCGATGCGCCGGGCGAACCGGTCTATATCGATGATCCTGGCCTGCCCGCTGGTCAGGTGTATCAGAGTGATATAGCCCGCAGCGGGCGCGATATTGTGGTACACCGGATTATTGTCGAGAATGGTGTAGAAGTGTCACGTGATAGCTTCTTTACACGATTCAAGGCCTGGCCGAATGTGTTTGTACGTGGTACAGGATAGCATGGCAAACATAGTTCAGCGTTCCTTGACAGTCTGGGCGGATAAAGGCGCATTGCCTGTCACATTTGCGATCGACAGGGGCTTCTAATGTGAACATAGGAGGAGCGAAAGATGTTTCGCCCCTCCTGGCCCCCCTTTTCATCCCAATTAGTACCTGTTCACGATCGCAGGAGCGCCAGATAATCAGCAAGCAACGATACCCACCTGGCTCCAGCAGGGGCAGCACCAGACAGAAATATCCTCCGTGTCTCTGTGATGACTGGTTTCCCCCAAACGTGAACAAGGTACTCAGATTGACCATATTGACGCAATCTATGCCTTCTGCTACAATCTGCGAGATTCAAAAAAGATACTCTAAAGGCAACCCATGGAAACCGAAATAGATCTGCGTCCTCTGATTACAGCGCTGTTACGGCGCTGGCGGCTGATAGTGCTGTGTATCGTAACAGCCGCATTGATCGCTGCATTCCTGTCAATGCTGCGTGCGCAAACACACACTGCCCGTACCGATATATTAATGCTCTCTGCTCGCTCGCGCATGGCATTTGATGATCGCTTCGTTACTGATGATCAACCACTATTGAACACCAATACGCGCCGTCAATCCCTGGTTGCGCTGGCAGAGAGTACATCCCTGGAAAACAAAGTGCGCACCTTGCTTTCGCCTGAAACAGTAACAGGTAATGATCGGCCTGGCAGCCTTGCTGCACAGATCCAGGTTGAAACAACCGGTGATCTGATTCAGATTCAGGCCAGTGGCAAAAGTGAAGCCGACGCGCTGGCCCTGGCTGATGCCTGGGGGCGTACTTATGCAGACGCCGTTAATGATTTGTATGGCAGTAATATTGATTTTATCCAGGGATTAGAGCAGCAACTCGATGCATCCCAACAGGAGTATGAACAGGCCCAGCAAGAGCTAGAAGCATTCCTGGGTAATAGTCAACAGATTACATTGCGTCAGCAAATAGATACACTCGAGGGTTTACTACGCGAATCAAACCTCGCCAACCAGACCCTGTATACACAGTATATGTCACGGACGCACGAACTGGAATTGATTCTGCAAGATGCCCAGACATTGCGGCAACAGAATACCATCGAACAACCAGCCAGCCTTGCCAGTAGTCTGGCCCTGCTGTCATTGCGCACACGAGCAGTTGGCGAAGTAGCACTACCCGTGCAGCTCCAGTTGGACAATGCAGATGTCCTGGCGAATAGTACTGCGCTTTCTGTAGCCGATCTCGATCGTCTGATCAGCGTGCTTGAACAGCGCCGTGATGAGTTGATCGCATCCGCGCAAGCGTTGGCACAATCAATTGCTTCTGGTCAGGGCAGTGCAGCCACTCTGCCAACAGCATCACGATCCCAGTATGAAGAAGAACTGGCGGCACTCAAACAGCAGTATGAACAGCAAATAGCTCAAGAGAATCTACTCAAGCAGCGCCGAGATCTGGCAGCAGAGGCGCTTGCAATTCTCCAGCGCAAACTCAATGAACAGCGTGTTGTCCAGGGAACCCCAGAAATTGCCGTGCGCCTTATTGATACCGTGATTGAGCCACCCCCTTCGCGCTTGACTTCGCTGATTATCTATGGCGCTGTGGCGGCCATTCTGGGCATGGGTATCGGTATCCTGATCGCCATCTATCTCGATCTCATCCGTCCACGCCTGGTAACGTGGCAAACTGCTCCCACGGAACGGCCGATGGATCAGACTCTTTCTGGCCAGGATGTTGTCTAACATATGAATCAACCACTGCTGTCTGTCATTATTCCCTGCTATAACGAGGCTGCTACCCTGCCTTGTATCCTGGAACAGGTGCGCGCCGTGACGTTAGATAAAGAGATCATCGTCGTTGATGATCACTCTTCTGATGCGACACTGAACGTACTCCATACCGAGTCGTTCCATGATCCAACCTTACGCATTGTGCGGCATCCACACAATCGTGGCAAGGGCGCCGCTGTGCGTAGTGGTCTGGCTCATGCACGGGGAACGATTGTGATTATTCAGGATGCTGATCTGGAATATGATCCTCAAGACTACTATGAACTGGTTCAGCCGATCATCCAGGGACGTGTGGATGTGGTGTTTGGCAGTCGCTTTATGGGCCGCCATACTGGGATGTATTTCTGGAATGCCATTGGCAATAAGGGGTTGACCTTTCTGACGAATCTGCTGTTTAATTGCTGGATTTCCGATATGGAAACATGTTATAAAGTGATGCGTACCGAGATTATGCGCAGCTTGCAGCTCGAGAGCAATGATTTTCGGCTTGAACCGGAAATTACAGCCAAGTTACTCCGCCAGGGCCATCGTATCTATGAAGTGCCTGTGAGTTACCTGGGACGTACGTATGAAGAAGGCAAGAAGATGAAACCTAGCCAGGGGTTTTATGCTATTCTAGCCCTGTTGCGATATCGGCTGTGGCGATAAGGCATTGTTGCTGGATACGTTCTAGCCAGGATAATCAAATTGTGTCATCTCGTAGAGCCGAATGATCTTTCGCCTCTGCTACTTCCTCAACGGTTCTGATGCTCTAACGCTTTTTTTACCCATTAGACATGGTTCACCAGTACTGTACCGTTTGGTTGGACGATTTGCTCTCGCCCCCCTGCCCCCTCTCCCCAGCGGCGTATCATTTCATTACCCATACTTATACCCTATCAGGATGCGGTATAAGTATGGCGTGCCGCCGCCTCGGGGGTTCGGGCGGGGCTATGCCCCATATGCATCACCTGTAGGGCGGCAGCCCTAAAAAAACCTCGTTGTCGTACAAGATGGTGCCAGCTTTGCTGGCACCATCTTGTACGACAACGACATTCTTTGGGGGGCCTCCGGCCCCCAAACCCCTGCCGGCGTAACGTGATGCATATGGGCCGGAGGCCCCCACACGCCCCCACGTATGGGTAATGTATAGCCCCAGCGGGGAGAGGGGTAGGGTGGTGAGGTATCATCGCAGAACGATCCCATCTGGTTCAAAAACCAACCCGTTTCAAACAGTCTCTTAGACACATAACTTGTATCCTTTGTCTACCTGTGGTACAAAAACAGATGATCCTGTAAGAACAAGCATTGCTGCTCTAGACACATTCTCCATGACGCGAGAAGCGGGAGCATATGTGCCCGGCGCATGCTGCTAGCTTATAGTCTGGCTGCCGCCCCGGTCACATGGAGCGCTACAGGTGGCTGAAGTAGTTATAACGTTCGTTCCTCACAGCGCACTCTGCTTAGAGGAAGAACTGGTGTAGAGGACACGAAAGAATTATGCGAATAGCGATGTTAAGCGTTCATAGCAGCCCGCTGGCCCGCCTGGGAGGAAAAGAAGCAGGTGGTATGAATGTCTATGTACGTGAACTGGCACGTGAATGTGGTCAACGCGGCATGCCGGTGGATATCTTTACGCGTAGCCAGGATCCATCTGATGCAACTATTATCCCGCTTTCATGTGGTGTGCGTGTAATCAATCTGCATACGGGACCAGCGGCACCCTACGACAAAAATCAGATCATAACCTATTTACCCGAATTTGTGAACAGGGTGCGTTGCTTTGCCGATGGGCAGGATATAGCCTATGACATTATTCATAGCCACTACTGGTTATCTGGTGAGGCTGGCATCCGACTACGTCGCAGTTGGGGCGTTCCGCTGGTGCATATGTTTCATACTCTGGGGGCTATGAAAAATAGTGTTGCCCGCAGTATAGAGGAAACTGAAACCAGTCAGCGGATTGCCATCGAGCGCCGGTTGATGCGCGAGGCTGATACTATCGTGGCGGCAACTCCGCTGGATCGTGCTCAGATGGTCTGGCATTATGGGGCAGATGCTGAACGGATTAGCGTGATTCCGTGTGGTGTTGATCTACAGCGGTTTCAGCCCCGCCCTCAGGCGGCTGCTCGCGCACGTCTCGGGCTTCATACCAACCAACACATAGTACTGTGCGTCGGGCGGATGGAACCGTTGAAGGGTATGGACAGCCTGATCCACTCCCTGGCAATTGTACATCAGCAGCATCCTTCCTGGCGCGATACACTCCAAGTATTGCTGATCGGTGGGGCATCAGAAGCACAGCCGGAACAGTGGAATACTGAACAACAACGTCTGGCTCAACTACGTACCGACTTGAATGTGGCCCATGCAGTTACCTTTCTAGGGGCCCAACCACAGGAACGCCTGCCTGACTACTATGCGGCTGCCGATATTGTCACCATCCCATCACACTACGAGTCATTTGGCATGGTCGCTCTGGAAGCTATGGCCTGTGGCGTGCCGGTGATTGCATCGGATGTAGGCGGACTTGCCATAACAATTGAGGATGGGCAGAGCGGTTTGCTCGTTCCTCCCGATGCCCCGGACATTCTGGCAGATAGGTTGCAGCAGGTATTGATAAGTACCGACCAGCGGGCAACCCTGAGTATTGGTGCGCACAAACGTGCATTAAGTTATGGCTGGGATAGTATCGCACGTCGCGTCGGCCAGCTCTATGTCGAACAAATCAAGCAGCGTAAGGCATCACGTGCTGGCGGCAATCGGCTGGCACACGTGTCGTAATACAAGCACGTACACTTACTATTCACCACAGCAACACAGAGGCACAGAAAAGATCTGTACATGCTAAGACATGGTTTCAGATAGGCCAGTTTTACTGTACAGTGTACAGACAGATTGGTGGCTTGAATCACCCCACCTCCCAACCCCCGCTCCTGCACGGGGCGGGGGAACACGGACGGGGCGTCCTGTCGGCACATGCGCAGCGTGTGCCGACAGGACGCTGAGGGATTCAGGGGCAGACAGAAAATGTATTCGTATCGTATACACCGCATTGGAATGCGGTACTCCCCCTCTCCCATGTTGGGAGAGGGGGCCGGGGGGTGAGGGCCACTCCGCGTCTGGACGGCCTGTCAGCCTATCGTACAAACGTTCTGTTTGCTCTTCAACCCTGAGGGAGAGGGGGGCAGGGGGAGAGGGCGTATCGTCCAACGAAACGGTACAGTAAACATGAACCATGTCTGATGTGAAAATAGCCGATGGACGGTAGGGCGAGCGGCCGCTCGCCCCTACATGCCCATTTCATCCCGACCGTGTGCGGCGCAGCCGCATGGCGATCTGATAAGGAACAGTTATGACACCAGCCACCGAACAGAAACGCGCCCTGTTTATTGGTGCTCACCCGGATGATAGCGAGTTTGCCGCCGGAGGAACAGTTGCCAAACTGGCTGCTCAGGGGTGGGATGTTACCTTTATTGTGGTAACGAATGGCAACAAAGGTACCCAGGATCAAACGGTATCTCCCTATATGCTAAGTGAAACACGTGAACATGAGCAGCGATCTGCCGCCGAGGTTCTGGGAGTTCAGCGCGTTATATTTCTCCGTAACAATGATGGTGAATTGGAACCCTCACCAGCCCTGCGGGCAGAATTTGCCCTGTATATTCGTTATTTCAAACCGCATGCTGTCTTCACGCATGATCCATGGAAACCCTATATGCTGCACCCGGATCACCGTATCGTTGGATTTGCCGTGATTGATGCGATTGTCAGCGCACGTGACCATCTCTTTATGCCCGGGTTGGGTCAGATCGGCATTACCGTCTGGCGTCCGGAAACGCTCTATTTATGGACCACGGATCATGCCGATTATATTGAAGACATCACTGATTACGTCGAGCAGAAGATTACTGCGATTAAACAGCACGCCTCACAAGTTGCCCATAACAGCGGTTGGGAAGAACGTGTGCGTCAGCGCCTGGCCGATGCTGGCAAAGCTCACAATCTGACAGCCGCCGAAGCCTTCAAATGTATGGTCGTGTAATCTCGCTATTTCCCCGCCATCTTGCTATATGTGACACAAAACGCATATCTATAGAAGCATATATTGCGTAGAATGTAAATAGTCCCACACTGTTTTATCAGCAAGAATAGCATTATAATCAGTAAAATCCCTCTAGGCTCTCTGCTTGACAACAGAGAGCCTGTGTACTATACTTCAATCATAACCGACCTTTTTTATTCTTCATGCAATAAGCAACTGAAAGATCCGGGGACAACACCCATTCTCTTGCTTCTAAAGGTAGTGCGGGGCGATCATCTGGTTGGTGCGGCGTAAGTCGCAGGCGCCTGGAAAGGGTAGAGGTATGGCAATAGATTTATCTGTCAAGGTCCTTGAAGAGGCACGCGGAACACGTGTACCTGGGGGCCGTACGATGGAGGAGGTTGAGGCGGATTTCCGAAAGCCGGGTAAAACGTTCTTTTCGGATATCTTCGGTTCTGATCCGTTTGATTTTTGGGTTGGGCCCTTTTTCGTAGGGTTCTGGGGATTTTTGGGTATTATCGCCATCGTCATCGGCACTGCCTTCTACTTCTACGGAACGGTCTTTTTAGGACCGTACTCCTACCCGCAAAATTTCTTTGCGGGGCGCATTGATCCGCCACCAGCCGAGGTTGGCCTGGCGCTTCAACAAGCGGGGGAACCTGGCTTTATCTGGCAGATGACGGTTCTGTTTGCAACAATTGCTTTCTTTAGCTGGATGATGCGTGAGATCGATATCTGCAAGAAGCTCGAGATGGGCTGGCATGTGCCGCTTTCGTTTGGCGTGGTTTTCTCGTCATGGCTCACCCTCCAGGTCATTCGTCCGGTTCTACTTGGTCAGTGGCACGAGGGCTTTGTGATCGGTGTGATGCCGCATCTTGACTGGGTATCAAACTTTGGCTACCGGTATAACAACTTCTTCTACAATCCGTTTCATGCTATAGGTATTTCGCTGATTTTCTTCACCACATTTCTGCTAGCATGTCATGGTTCGGCCATTTTGAGCGCATCCCAACTGCGCGACCCGAACTCGGCGGAGCGGATTAACGAATTCTGGCGTGACATCCAGTATTACTCCATCGGCGAAGCTGGTATTCACCGTGCAGGGGCACTGGCAGCCGCAGCAGGTATTCTTTCGGCCAATCTATGTATTCTCTTCTCAGGGTGGCCGGTACAAGACTGGGTATCGTTCTGGAATTTCTGGAATTCGTTCCCCTTCTGGAACAATGTCTAAGCAAGGTCTAGCTTAAGGAGTGAGATTATGGCAGCAGAACTGGGCGTGCCACCCAACCGCACACCATCTGATTTAGATATTGGTGGGAAAGATGGGCGTGTGGGTGAGCCGAGCTTTGCAAACTGGTTAGAGCGTTTTGGCTTCGACGCGCAGTTCGGGCCGCTCTACCTGGGTTTCTGGGGTGCGATGGCGTTTGTCACCGCCGGTGCCTTTACGTTTATCTGGTTGATGACGATGCTGGCGCAGGTTGGGTATAACCCGGTGGCTTTTGCCAAGTATTTTGTTGTGTTGCAACTGGATCCACCTGCGCCTCAGTATGGGCTAACCTTCCCACCACTGGAACAGGGCGGCTGGTGGTTGATTGCAACATTTTTTCTGACCGCTTCGATTATGGCCTGGCAGATCCGCATCTGGGCACGCGCCCGGGCACTGGGCCTGCGTCCGTACCTGGCTTATGGGTTCACCGGTGCAGTTATCCTCTACCTGGTGATTTATCTCATTCGCCCGATGATTATGCAGGACTGGTCTGAGGCACCTGCCCATGGCATTAAGGCGCTGCTGGACTGGACGAATAATGTAAGTGTGCGCTACGGTAACTTCTATTACAATCCGTTCCATATGCTTTCAATCTTCTTCTTGCTTGGTTCGACGCTGCTGTTCTCAATGCACGGCGCAACAATCTGGGCATTGGAGAAGTATGGTGCGCATGAAGAAGAAGCCGAAATTGATGCACCAGGCACGGGAACCGAACGTGCCCAACTCTTCTGGCGCTGGACGATGGGCTTTAATGCGAATGCATACAGTATCCATCTGTGGGCTTTCTGGTTTGCCTGGCTGTGTGGTGTCACTGGTGCTATCGGGGTGATCCTCTCGGGTACGCTGGTACAGGATTGGTTCCAGTGGGCAATTGAGGCGAAAATTAATTATCCACAGGTGATGCCGGTGCAGGTGGATATGCCACCACCACCACCACCGCCCGTTCCATAAGTATGTCCGAACAGGACAACTGCAAAGAACAGCCAGCTTTTCAAAAGCTGGCTTTCTTTTTGTTCACGAGATGGTAGCACAGGCATCCCTGCCTGTAACTGATTCTGGCCCTCCGTCGGCCAGCGCACAGGCGCGAACAGAACAGATGGTACATCTCCGTGCCTCTGTGTCTCTATGGCATATGTGTTCCCCCGACCAGGAACAGTTACAGCAGGGGGTAACCGTTCACGATCGGGGGATCGTCAGATGATCAGCGCACCACGCACCTCAACCGGCGACGGCAATGGCAGCACCAGACAGAGATATCCTCCGTGTCTCCGTAGTGAATCTTTTCCCCCAAGTGTGAATAATTACACCCTGCTTCACACTTGCATATTCATTCATCATATGCTACAATCTGCCAACACGCGGGAGTAGCTCAGTTGGTAGAGCGACACCTTGCCAAGGTGTAGGTCGCGGGTTCGAGTCCCGTCTCCCGCTCCATTTCAGATCCCCCACTTTGTGGGGGTTTTTTGTTTTCTGGAGCAATGTTGGCTACCTGTATTTCTCCTCACCTTCTTTTCAGGTTCGCGGACAAATAGGCCATGGTACAATACCTGCGCTCAACCCGTGTCTGGAAGAAAGAACCTGATCTATGCAAAACCGATATGCCTATCGTATAAAGGGTGGCCGCCCGGTTACTGGCAAGATACGTTGCTTTGGTGCAAAGAATTTTGTCACCAAGGCGATGATTGCGGCACTGCTCGGTGATACGCCAACTACCCTCACCAATGTGCCTGCAGTCGGGGATACCGATATCACCAGAGAAATGTTGGCATCAATCGGGGTGAGTATCGAGTATATCGATAATGAAACTATGATCATCAACCCGGCAACCATGAGTTCAGCCACGGTTCCGTTACCCCACTCTGGCAGTAACCGTATGCCAATCTTGCTGTTGGGCGTCTTGTTGCATCGCTACAAAGAAGTGTTTGTTCCCGTTCTGGGCGGTTGCCAGATCGGTGCGCGATCCGTTGATTTTCACCTGGATGCGATCCAGCAATTCGGTGGCATGGTTGAGGAAGCCACGGAAGGATTTGTCGCTCGCCGCAATCAGCGGCTGCAAGGCACACATATCCAACTACCGTATCCAAGTGTTGGTGCCACTGAGACCTGTTTGTATCTCAGTGTGCTGGCCGAGGGTCGCACGGTTATCTCAAATGCCGCGATTGAGCCTGAAATCATGGAACTGATTACGATGCTTCGCTTCATGGGAGCAATTATCTTCACTTCACCAGGACGTGAAATTCGTGTTGATGGAGTCCGCCAACTTCAAGGCACACGTATGAAGATTCTGGGTGATCGCATCGAAGCGGCTTCCTGGGCTTCACTGGCATGTGCTTCAGGTGGCAACATCACCGTCGAGGGCATTCGCCCAGAAATTCTGGGTAATTTTTTGTCTTATTTCCGCGAAGTGGGTGGTGGTTTTGAACAGGTAAATGCCGAGAGCATCCGATTTTATCGTGAAAATAACGTTCGCCCTGCCATTATCGAAACAGATGTCTATCCGGGGTTCTCGACTGATTGGCAACAGCCTTTTGCTGTTCTGCTTACGCAGGCCGAAGGTATTTCAATAATCCACGAGACCGTGTATGAAAAGCGTTTTGGCTATTTAACTGCCCTCAACAACCTTGGTGCACGTACGCAACTTGCCACCCATTGCCTCGGTACACCGTGTCGCTACCACGATAAAGGGTATGAACATAGCGCGATTATTATTGGTCCTAGTCAGCTTGAAGGGGGGTTGGTGTCCATTCCGGACTTGCGTGCCGGTCTAGCGTATGTTATTGCCACAGCGATTGCCGAGGGAACTTCAATTGTGGAAGGTACTCATTTTATTGAGCGAGGATATGGCGATATTGTGCCGCGATTGGCGGCGCTGAATCTGCAAATTGAAAAGGTGTTGTTGTAAGCATCTTGTCCAGAATAAATGCACCACGCTGCCGTTTGCGGTGAGCGTGTCGAACCTCAGGTGAAACAGGCCTTTCGGAGAATTAAATGCCTGATGTGCAGGCCTCTAGGTATGTTGTGATGTAAAAATAGCTGATGGACGATTGACTGACGGCATCCGAACGATGGGTAGGGGCGAGTGGCCCTCGCCCCTACAAGCCCATTTTCATCCCGGCGGTGTGCGCCACGCGCATGGAGGGCTAATGTGAAAATAGACAATAGAGAGCGCAGAGGAACGCAGAGCGATCATCTTTTTTCATCCCGGCGGTGTGCGCCACGCGCATGGAGGGCTAATGTGAAAATAGGCTGTAGCACTGGCATCTTGCCGGTGATGGCCCGCTTATGGTAGCGCAAACAAAACAATAGCCCCGGCATTTTGCCAGGGCTATCGAAAGCTACCCATACGTTTCAGGAAACACGTCGCGTAACAACGTACTGAGATGTTGACCACTAAAGTTGCGTGCCTGGTTTGCCAGTGTGTGCCGTAAGTGATGAGTTGAAAGGTGTCAGAATGTGGTGCTACGATGGTAGTACTATGCTTCCGACAACACCTGTACAAACTGATTTTCCTGTTGGTCTGGATACCTTTAGACGATTAAGGTGTGATGTAGAATTGGATTGTCTCGTCTGTGGTTATAGCATATCAGATTAGCTCACACAGCTCAATAAGGCATAGGTCTTGCTCTCTCTACTCCAGAGGTACCAGTAATGCTCCTACCGGAAGTACTGTCTGTCTCTCCTGTGCTTTTCTGCATCCTGGTCATGGCGCACGGAAAAACGCATTCTCCCGTTTCCTGGATCATAAAACATTTGATACCGGGACTAGTTTTTCTGACCTGGCCCGGTTATAATTGTAATACAGGTTGCTTGTCACGCCGGTACCTTCGGTGTACAATACAAAGTCCAGGGTCAAGTAAGTTTCCTGTGAAAAGGAAAAGAGAATATTGACATTCCTCAACAAATCCCACATACAAGCGCAAACAGTATGGAAGAAATACTCATAATTGATGATAGTGAACAGATCTGCAAGTTATTGGCCGAGAGTGTTCTTCCCGAACTGGGATATCGTTCCATTATTGCCAATACGGGGCGCCAGGGGTTGCGTCGTTTGCGCGATCAGCTCCCGGATCTGATCCTGCTTGATTTGCAACTTCCTGATATTAGCGGCCTGGACTTACTGCGGCTATTTGCGCAGGAAGGATATGATGTTCCGGTTATCTTGATGACGGCCCATGGGTCTGAAGGAATTGCCGTAGATGCATTCCGATTAGGGGCGCGTAACTACTTGATCAAGCCATTTAGTGACACAGAAGCGCAGGCGGTGATTGATCAGGCATTGCGCGAACGGCGATTGCAGCGTGAACGGGATCGACTGATGCGCAATCTGCAGCAGCGCGTCCAGGAATTGACGGTTCTCTATAGTATCGGCAAGTCGGTCAGTACGCTAATGGATCTGGAAGAACTGTTAGAGCGGATTGTCGAGGCTGGCGTGTATATCACCCGTGCCGAAGAGGGCTTTCTGCTACTGCGTGACCCGCAAACTGATGAACTCTATTTACGCGCAGCTAAAAACCTGGGTGAGCAACGTGCGCAACGTTTGCGTATGCCAATAGATGATAGTCTGGCCGGGCAGGTTATTCGGACGGGCAAACCTATCCGTGTGAGTAAAGACCAGGTGGGCGCACCACTGAAGGTAAAAACCGGCTTTCTGGTACGCTCGATTATCCAGGTGCCACTTACCGTCGGACAGCATGTGATCGGCGTTCTAGCGGTTGACAATCAACAATCTAACCAGAGCTTCAGCGAAAATGACCAGTATCTGCTTGCGGCTCTGGGCGGCTATGCTGCCATTGCGATTGAGAATGCCCGACTCTATCAGCAGATTAAAGATAGTGAACAGCGCTATAAAGATCTGTTTGCAAATGCCTATGACTTAATCTTTACGCTGGATCATGAGCTGTGCATCACCCGTATCAATAAAGTTGGCCAGCAAATTACGGGGTATGCGCTGCAAGAGTTGCTGAACAGGCCATTGTCTATGCTCTGCTCGCCATCTTCCTGGAAGACAGTTCAGCCTTTGCTATCAGAATTGCTTGCTGGTAGCACAGTTGCTCCTTTTGAAATGGAACTGGTGCGCAATAGCGATAACGAGCCGATCTATCTGGAGGTTAGCGCCCAGGTAATGCGTAATGGCAAAATGCATAATGGTATCCACTGTATTGCCCGTAACCTGACCGAGCGCCGTCGTCTGGAACAACAGCTTATTCAGGCCGAGAAGCTCTCGGCGATTGGGCAACTGGTTGCTGGTGTAGCTCACGAGTTAAATAATCCGCTTACCAGTATTAGCGGCTATTCACAACTGCTACTGCGCGATAGTGAATTGGCAGAACAGACCCATCAAGACTTGCAGCATATTCATACGCAGGCCGAGCGTGCAGCGCGCATTGTGCAGAACTTGCTCATCTTTGCACGTGAACATAAACCCGAACGTGTAACTGTCAATCTCAATGATGTGCTACGTAGTACCCTGCAACTCCGCGCCTATCAACTCCGTGTAGATAATATTAAAGTTATCACAAAGTTCGATCCACAGTTATCTTCAACCGTAGCTGACCCCTATCAGCTTCAACAGGTATTTCTCAATTTGATCAATAATGCGCAACAGGCCATGACCATGCATAGCGACTCGGGCACATTGACCTTGCGCACCTATACCAGCACCGCACGGCGTGAATCTGGGGAAAGTGGCAGCAGTGGTCTGACAGCCTTGAATATGATTAAAGTAGAAATCAGTGATACGGGTGTGGGCATTCCCGAAAATGAACTGAACCGTATCTTTGACCCCTTCTTTACAACCAAACCGGTTGGCCAGGGAACGGGTCTGGGGCTATCAATTTGCTTTGGCATCGTACAAGAACATAACGGACGTATCTGGGCAGAGAGTACACCAGGAGCTGGAACGACGGTGCATGTAGAATTGCCAATTCAAGTGCATCCCGACGAGCTAGCCGATGATCTGCTCAATCAACCGGATGTCGCCAGTAACTCACCCTTTGTGTATAATATCCTGGTTGTAGATGATGAAGAGCCGGTTGGTATATTGCTAGCAAGGATGTTGCATGATATGGGGCATCGGTCGTATGTTGTCGCCAGTGGTGAGGCAGCGCTGAAAGCATTGAAGCAGACCCAGTTTAATCTGATCCTCACCGATGTAAAAATGCCTGGCATGAGCGGTTTTGATCTGTATAATACTATTAAGCAATATTTGCCGGATATGACACAGCGCGTGGTTTTTATAACCGGGGATACACTCAGCCCGATCACACAGTCTCGTATTGCCCAGATAGGTGTTCCCTATATTGCGAAACCATTCGCTATGGATCGTCTTGAGGCACTGCTACAGAATTTCCATGTACATCAGTCGGTTCAGTTAGGAGATCGAGGATGAGCGTTTGTCAGTATCTCTGCCACCTGCACTGTGTGACGACTCAGCGGAGGGGCGTGTGGATAAGTTGACTCTACAGGCTGTTGTTGATCTTGCAGCAAACAACTATTCAGGCGCAGCCGAAATAGCTGAACAAGGATCTGAAATTTTGTTACGGTGTGCTCGCACCGTCGAAGCTGAATCCCCCGCTATTTTTCGCCAGGAGTTGCTAACCGTTATATGGTCATTAATCCACGCCCAACCATCAATGGCGCCACTGGTCAATCTCGTAAATGCTGTTCTATGGAAAATCGAATCAATCGATACGTTGCGTGCGTTACGTCAGGCTGTGATTGATGTCGCCAGTGATTTTCGCCGTCATCTCCATGTCCACGAGGCAGCTATCGCCCAATCAGTGTTACCCCTGGTGCCCGAAGGTGCAGAAGTGTTAACCAACAGTCGCAGCACGACTGTGCGTGCAGCTTTGCGCCATGCCCAGCGGGCCGGTCGACGCTTTAGCGTCATCTGTGCTGAGAGTCGCCCTGGGTACGAGGGCCGTAAAATGGCGGCCGAACTGGCGGCAGATGGAATTCAGGTAACGCTGGTAGTCGATGGATTGGCCACATCTATGGCCGGGCGTGTAAACCTGGTTCTGGTAGGGGCCGATCATCTGACAGGACGTGGCTTGATGAATAAGGCTGGAACATACGGGGTAGCACTGGTAGCGCATGCGAATAGTGTGCCCATGTATGCACTGTGTAGTAGTGAGAAGTTTTTACCGCCCGAATATATCCCGCCGAGCCAGATACATCGCGCCAGCGATCAAGTGTGGGAAACCCCTCCGCCAGGGATTATGGTGAAAAATCTCTATTTTGATTGTACGCCCCTGTCGCAAATTACGGGTCTGGTAACAGAACAGGGTGTATTACCAACAGCTGGTGTAGAAGGCTGGCTGGCTTCGATCAAATTGCATCCAGCCCTCACACGCATTCCGACATCGTCGGAACAATAGGGGCATAGTACCCTACTTTGTTACGACACGTCGGTAAATAGCCAGGGTTTCTTCGGCACAACGTTGCCATGAGAAGCGTGCGGCCTGCAATGGGCCACGTTGTTCCAGATCATGGCGCAGATCATTGTTTTGCCAGATACGTTCTATTATTTCCGCCCATGCCAGAACATCCTGAGGAGGAACCAGCAGGGCTGCATCACCCACAATTTCTGGCAGACTACTGACATCTGAAACGATTGTGGCTGCTCCACATGCCAGTGCCTCCAGGACTGGCAAACCAAACCCCTCATAGAGAGATGGATTGACATACATAACGCAGGCATTATACAGCCAGCGCAGATCTTCTGGCTGTATATTGCCCAGCAACAGGACCGAATCACTCAATCGGAGATCACGTAATGTATCAAATATGGCCTGATCTCGCCACCCGCGCGCCCCAGCCACCACCAGGCTATAGGGTATATCAGGGCGACGATCATGACAGAGGCGCAACGCTTTCAAGAGCGTTGGCAGATTCTTGCGTGGTTCAAGCGTACTTACAAACAGCATAAAGTTACCAGCGCGTAGCACCTGCTGGTTAATCTGGCGCGTCTCGCCGTCTGCAAGCATTATGGGCGCAAACATCGGCGCAGCCGCTTCATAAACCAGATCTATACGTTCGAGTGGCAGATCTAACAGGCGGGCAATATCACGACGTGTAGCCTCAGAAACGGCAATCACCGCATCGGCATGCTGAACCGACGCATGCACCTGGCTATAGTAACGTCGAGCATTGTCATCCAGGATATCCGGGAAATGCAGAAAAGCCAGGTCATGAATTGTCACGATAGCAGGACAGGAGCGTCGTTTTGGAGCGATAAAGTCGGGAAAGTGGATCAAGTCAAGCCGTAACCGCAGCAGTTCAACCGGCAAACTCCATGCTTCCAGGCGATGATGGGGTGGTGTAAAGAGGGTTGCGCGAGATACATTTGGCGCAACCACCAGTGGCCGCAGATGGTCGCGATGCTGGAGCGAGAAAAGCGTGTCCGGTTGAGCCAGTGGGGCAAGGGCAGTCAGCAGTTGCCGGGTATACTCGGAAATACCTCCACGACGATAGGCATTGAGCCGGGCATCTATACCAACACGCATCAGCGATGCTCCGCAATATCTAATTCTAATCCATCATAGGCCAGAGATATACCGTTGGGGAGTGAGGCGTCGACGCTGGCATGATCAACAGCATGTGTCATATGCACAAGAAATGCGCGTCGGGGGCGCAGATCGGCAATAATGGCGGTAGCTTCAGCAATAGTCAAATGAGTCGGATGCGGCTCAAAACGTAGCGCATTCAATACCAGTACATCCAGGTCACGCAGATAATGCAGCGACGATGCAGGGATGCTGCTGGCATCAGTAATATACCCCATATCACCAATGCGATAGCCCGTAATTGTCCAGGTACCATGGATAACAGTAATTGGGATAATATCACAAGACCCGATCTGAAAAGGCCCCTGGATCTCATGCAATTGCAATGCTGGTCGGCTTGAGCCATCAGAAGACGCCGCAAATGCATAGTCGAAGCGCTTACGAATGTCGTTCAAAGTACGCGAATCACCAAAGACAGGCAGAGCCTGGCGTTGCGCAGTCAGAGGGCGCAGATCGTCCAGGCCAGCTACATGGTCAAAGTGAGAATGCGTTAGCAACACCGCATCAAGCGCATGAATCCGTGCAGCAAGAGCCTGGTGGCGGAAGTCTGGCCCGGCATCGATAAGGATTGTCTGATCTGCGGTGCGGAGCAATGCCGATGTACGCATGCGCCGATTGCGTGGATCAAGTGACGTACACACTGGACAGGAACACGCGACAACAGGTACACCCGTTGATGTGCCGGTACCCAGAAAAGTGAGTTGCATGTTGGGAGACCGTACTATTTATGTTAGATCAGCACGTATGCTGTCATATTATAGCACAGGAGCGACAGCGCAAGCACAGCGGGCAATCGGGGGAAAGAATCACCATGGAGACACGGAGGCAGGGACTTTGACGCAGACCTGCGGGCTAACCTGACTCTCACCCCAAAACAGACCAGAAGTGATATACTACATAAAAGCACGGAATAATCTATACAAATACATGTTTCAGGATACTATGCGATCTTCATTTAACCTGTTGCGCATCCAGGTTCCCATCTGGCTCGTCTTCGGCTTAATGTTCATGGTGCTCGTTTTTGGTGCAGGCAGCGGATATCTGCTAGCCCAAGCTCGAACTCCAGCCACCAGTTGCCAGCAGACACCAGAGGTATGTGCAGATTTTGAAATCTTCTGGCAAGCGTGGGATCTGGCGCAGAATCGTTTTGTTGATCCAGACGCCGTTGATGCGGCAGCTATGACTGAAGGTGCCATTAATGGCATGCTCGACAGCCTGGGTGATCAGGGGCACACCCGCTTTTTATCGGCAGAAGATGCTCAACGCTGGCAAGAATCATTATCCGGTGAATTTGAAGGAATTGGGGCATACCTGAATGTGCGAGATGGCGTAGCCATCATTGTCCGGCCAATTGAAGGCTCACCGGCTGAACAAGCGGGCTTACTGGCAGGAGATATTATTCTGGCAGTCGATGGTAGCGAAACCGACGGCATGACGATTGACGAAGTAGTAACGCGGGTACGCGGGCCAAAAGGCACAAGCGTAACATTAACCGTGTTACATCCAGGCGCAGAGCTTCCAGTTGATGTTGATATCCAGCGCAATCGTATCGAAGTTCCCAATGTCACATGGCGTATGCTACCAAATGATGTAGCATTCATTCAACTCAGTTCATTTTCCGAACGTGCGACGGAAGAATTACAAGATGCCCTGACTCAGGCACAGAATCAAGGCGCACGTGAGCTTATTCTAGATTTGCGCAATAACCCGGGGGGATTTTTAAATGAAGCCATTGGCGTAGCCAGTCAGTTCCTGCCAAAAGATACGCCCGTTTTGATCGAAGAGGATCGGGCCGACAATCGTACAACCACCACCGCCAGGAGCGGAGGAGTTGCCCTGGATATGCCAATGGTTGTACTGGTCAATATTAATACAGCCAGTTCGGCTGAAATCGTCTCCGGGGCGCTACAAGATGCCGGACGGGCTGAAATTATTGGTGTACCAACAACTGGCACGGGAACAGTCCTGACAACGTTTACGCTGACGGATGGTTCGCGCGTACTACTGGGCACCAGCCAGTGGCGTACCCCCGGTGGTCGTTTAATCCGTGAGACCGGGATAGAACCAGATGTCGAAGTTGTGCTGGCGCCTGGCAGCCAGCCACTATCGCCTGTTGATGCAGCCGAACTGTCCGCCCAGGCGATCAAGGAAAGTGATGACACCCAACTGATCGCAGCCCTGGAAATGCTTGAACGCATAGCGCAGCCGTGATGACACGCTGCTGCCTGCCGTTCAGCAGGCTGACAGCAGGCGGCGAGGTAGACGAGGTAGAAGAAGGATCTTTTTCTCAAAAAGTGTTCCCTACGGGAACATTTTTTGAGAAAAGAATACAAAGTACCACGCTGCCGCAGGCGAAACAGGTCTTTCGTTTGGTCAAAGGCTGTGAACATCGACCGCGTAGCTCGTATAATTAAATTAATACGATACTAACATACTACGACTTGATCGCGCATACATGTGCTGCTATAATATATCTTGTAAGTATATGGGGATGTTTGGTTTCGACAGGGGAGGAAAGTCGTAGATTGCAAGCCGAGCCGCCCAGTCTCGTTAAAGGGGCAAAGGCAATAACTGCCAACACTAACACTCGCCAGCCTGCGCTGGCACTCGCTGCTTAACTAAAGTAGCGCGTCTACCTACACTCACCCGATGATGTGGGCTAGATGACAGATAGTCGGGTGCTCTTGATGTAAGTGCTTGTGCGCATCAGGATAAGATTAGCAAGATTGCCTAATAATTGCTCTGTTTGTCGTGCAATTATTGGCGAGCTACGAACGACAGACTACGCTTGTAGTATATCTTCGGTGTACTTTTCTGGACGGGGGTTCGACTCCCCCCATCTCCACCAGTTCTGCCGCTTTTGTATGTCTATTCGTTGCACAAAGCCTGGGGAAAACCCCAGGCAGGTCAACGCAGGAAACTCCTGCGTTGACCAGACCTAAAACTGGACGATTCGGTTGTTCAGGTGCAGTCAGCCACGCACCTTTCTTCAAGGTGACTGACAGATCCGACGGTCTATCGTAAGATTTTTGATACACGGGCGGCAATGGCAGCCCAATACAAGCGCGTGTCCAGTTCTATTCGTTATAACGAAGAGCCGGGCACAGCAGAGCATCCCACGCAGTATGCACGGGTGTTCTGTCACATTCTTGACTCACTGAGCAGCTTGGTCGGCATGCAGTGAGACAACCAGACTGGTTCCCGATGTTGTAGGGTGGATAGATCTTATCCTACAACATCGGGAACCAGTTTATTTGTTGGAGATGTATCCTCTCCATATCCTTCATGCGCCGGGCGCACAATCTCACGGATCGCGGACTCGGGGATACGCTTTTCCGTCCCGAACCAGATCCAGCGGAGTTTTCCCATGCGCATCCAACGCCAGACGGTTTCGCGCGAGACTTTGCCTATTTCTGCCACTTCTTCAGCGGTATACAACTGCTCGAATCTCTCGTCATCACTCACGCTATGCCCCCTTTGCTGCAATGTCGCCAGTATACGCTGGTTACGTTTAGCTGTCAAGGCTTGTTTTTTGTTGACTGGCAGAATCAGCTATGGTATAGTAGCGTAAATGAAAGTCAGGTAAAATCAACCGAGAAATGACGATGCGTCGTATGTCCACCATCTCTCTGACAACTATTACTGGCATTGTACAGCACGCCTATCTCGATAGTGAACGAGACTGTATGATTCATATTCGCGATGAAGACGGTGTGCTGATCGCTGCCTACGCCACAGGTGACTCTGCTCGTGCCATATGGGCGTTGCTCAAACAGAGCTGCCGGGGACGACCGGTCACGCTGTCGAGTCAGTGGTGTGAGGCCGAGAGTCGCTTGTACCTGATTGACCGGGTTACCTTTCGGCCAGACGGTGGTGCATAAGATTGGCATGTTTTCTCGTTGGACAAGACGCTCGCAAGATTTGCTCCATACATTTGCCCCTTAGCGAACCGACAGTGAGATGTAGATTATGCTGGTTGATAGTTGGCACGAGGTGCGTCCATCGTGCGCCTGTCCAGCAAGGGTCTGTATGCTATAATCACCAGCATGTGAGGGAATGCACTGTCACTCTCTACTTCTGTTTGGATGATAGACGTTATCTGGTGTGTGCGTCATGGCAAAACGATTGCTCATCCTCAAATGCTCAGCCCGCAAACGCCAGAGTAGTGCGTTGCTGCCAGCATCCGAACGCTACGATGGACCGCTCTGGCGGGTATTGCGCAACTATGTAGCCAACCAGACAGGTAGCAGCGACCACCTGGACGTCTATGCCCTCTCTGCCGGGTACGGTCTGCTTGCTGCCGATACGTTGCTGCCCGACTATGATGCGACCATGTCGCCACAGCAGGCCGATGCTCTCCGTCCCAGCGTTCTTCATACGTTTACCATGCTGATGCAGCAGGGCTATAGCGATCTATGTCTTGGCGTAAGCCAACGGTATGTGCGAGCAATGCGGGGGTGGCAGGATCATGTCCCCACGACGACGACGGTCACGATAACAGATGGGCCAATGGGGGCCAAACTGGGCCAGTTGCGGGCCTGGTTGAATGGCTACTCGTGGTTGCCTTCCAATGATTACCCTGAGCGTCTGGTTGCAGCAGAGCAACCGCATGGCACGGTGCAGATTAGCGGTGTGACGTTGCGTCTGTCGCGTGAAGAGGTACTTCAGCGGGTGCGCATTGCCCTGGCCACCGATGCTACGGGAGCCAGTCGCTTTCGCGATTGGTATGTCCTGATCGACGGTCAGGCCATCGCGCCCAAATGGCTAGTTAGCACGATCAGCGGCCTACCAACGAGTGCGTTTGATGCCAGCGCAGCCCGACGCGTGTTGCTGGCTCTGGGTATCGATGTTGAGCGGCGCATGGGTGCAGGACCGGCAGAGCAACCCGGTAAGGTACCCTGAGAGCCAGACAGAACCGGGATCACGTTGCGACGAATCACGCCGCAGATTTCATAAACCCAGCGTGCGCTGCACGCTGTTAGGAGTCGAGGATGTTGCTGGCAGGGTTTGCAGGTATTGGTAGAGTTGCCAGGTATTGTGGAAGCCACGCCGGCGGTTGCGGTTGTTCCCGCGAAAGATGATTACTTCGATCCCATGATCCTGGCAGATCTGGCAGTCACACTGACGCCAGGGCTGTTCCTGAAGGGTGATCCGGTAGTCCTGCCGGATGCGCTCAGTGAGATGGCCAGCCACTTCGGCGTAGGCAATGGCAGTCCGGTACGCTTCGTCGCATGACATATCGCCACGGTCGTAGGCCCGCAAGGCATGCAGAGATGCCTGTTCAAGCTGGCGTGTGTGTGCTTCATCCAGACTCTTCTTGCGAGCCAGGTTTTGCGCGATTGGGATGCGAATTGCAGTGTAGGCGTTGTTGCCCAGAAAGTAGTTGCGTCGTCCGTCTATCCAGGCCCGTCGCAACCGTGATGCGCTATCGAAGCTGGTGACGCCCAGGCTGGCAAAGGTAGTAATATGTTCCGGGCGATTGACACCGAAGAGATGCACTTTCATGCCATCTTGTAGTTCGGGTTGAACTGCCTGTAGCACCCGGATGATGTCGTTGGTATGGCTGCGTACCAGGCCGCCAATGGCAATATGCTGATACCCGATCTGGATCAACCTCCGCACCGCTTCCTGGTAGGATGCCGGGTTCCAGCCCTGGGCAACACCCATCGGCGTAAACTGATAGCCTCCGGCCTGGTGCTGCTGCCAGAATGCCTCAGCATTCTGCAGCGTCAGGATCCAGCGCCGTTCTTTTTCCGTTTCCACTTCGGTAAAGATTAGATGATCTATCGAGACACCGATGTCAAAACGGAGTTGTTCATAGTATTCGAGCATGTCAGCGGTCTGGTAGGGTGGTTCGTTGGCCTGCCAGTAGCTGAAGGCACCACAGTCACCGATGATATCGTGTTCACCATCGGGTGGGAGTCGCAGGTACGCTTTTACCGAGCCGATGGCCATAATTGCTTCACGTTTGCCGGGATTCGCGTCCAGCATCGCGCGTGATAGCAACATGCCATCGTAGGGTGGCGTGCCGTAGATTTCGTGGGCATAGCGATCATCACGATACGGGTTTCGCCCAGGAGTATGCAGATCATACACAAAATCGTAGTGTGGATCGACCCGGTCGTCCCAGTCGGGAATGTAGTAGCGAATGGCCATAGTTATGATTCGGTGTCTTCGGTTTCACCCTGCTCGTCTCGGAGCAGATAGTCGGTTGTCACCTGAAAATAGTCGGCGATTTTTACAATTAATTCGGCACGCGGCACTTTTTTGCCACTTTCGATTTCACTGATAAAGCCCTTGGATCGCTCGCTCAAGCCCAGTTCCTGGGCTAGTTCGGCCTGACTGAGACCGGCGTTCTCCCGCAAACGGCGCATCTTCCTGCCCAGCCGCCGGATCATTGTGGCTCCCTTGACAGCAGCGCCTGCAGTCTGTATTGTGTTCTTTGTTGGAGAACTATATGAGAAAAGGCCGCCGAGATAGTACTCGACGGCCCGTACATCACGTTTGTGATGCTCTTTCGTCTGCATCCGGCACGTGCCGGGGGAGCAGCATGTGCAGTATTTTGTATCCTGGACTCATAGCGATCCCATCTTTCCGGCGTTCTTTCCTGATGTCCGGCTGCTGATCAGTCCGCCCAACGTCAATCAGGTCTGGCAAGTCCGCGATTGGCCACACCTACCAGCGCACTTGTTGCTCGACAGCGGTGCATTTCAGTACCATCGTGAGCAGCGCATAATTGACCCGGCTTTTGCCCTGGAGCGTCAATTGCATCTTGCAGCGGATCTCGATCTCCCGGTAGGTCTCTGCCATCTCGACACGCTGGTGCGCGGAGCAAGCAATTCGGCAGAGATTGAGCGGCGGATTGTGCAAAATCTTACCCATGCCCGCTGGCTGATTGACCATGTCCAGGCTGCTGGTTTACCACAGCGCCTGTATCCTATCGGTGTCATTCAGGGGGCCAGTGTTGAGCATGTGTACACCGTAGCGCGGACGCTGGCCGATCTGGGCTATACGCGTTTTGCGCTTGGCTCACTGGCGAGCATGGTTGCTAATGCCCGTGATGCGGTGCTACGTCGGGTGGAAGCCGCCCTCGAAGCGGTCGGCCCGCAGGTGCATGTGCTGGGCGTTAGTTCTGTGGCACTGTTGAGCGAACTGGCGCACACCGGGATTACCTCCGTCGACTCAGGCGCACCATTGCATGAGGCATGGCGCGGTGGCCTCTTCTACAGCGAGCCCTTTCGACGTTTCAAAATCGATAGCCCCTATTTTCGCGAGTGGTCACGCACATATAGCTTCGCTGAGGTACTCGAAGAACCCCTTCCCTGCGATTGCCCCGTCTGCCGTGAAGATGCCTCACGCCTGCTGCACCGCACAGGCAAGCGATTCATTAATCTGCGTAGTCTGCACAATTACTACCATCTACGGCGCGCGCTTGAAGCTGCTCCACCGTTGTTGTGTCCATGACGCCATCCACGCCGGTGGCACGTGCCAGCGAGCGTTCAAGCATCGTACGGCGTTCACGAACCAGGGTAATAGCTGCGCCAGTATACTCTACCAGCGAAAGCAGGTCAAGATCCGCGTTGCCCAGTGCCTGAGCTGGTGACCGAAGCATTTTCGGCTCCCATGTGCGGAGGAGTGTGTGAGTTTCAGCCAGCAGATTAGCACCGTCAGCAGTGCCCACTGCTGTTCTCCGCAGGGCCAGCAATTCATCCTGCAAGGTATGCAGTCGGCTGTGCAGAAAGGCCAGGCGTTCCTGAGTAGCGGCAGTATCGCGAGCTGCCGCGTGACGTTCGGCTAGTGTATCAATGGTGTTCAGGGTCTGGCTTAGTTCGTCGAGCAGGGAGCGTTCAGCCATGAGCCAGTTCCTCGCGCAAGTTGCGCACAGTGCGCAGCAAAGCATGATAGGGACGGGTGCCGGTCAGGTGTCGCCCGGTACCGCGATAGCGGGTACGAGCAGCACGCAGCACCTCGCGCTGAATGCTGCGTAATGTCTCAACCGCTTGCCAGTACGGGTGAGTTGCCAATGGACGCACCTGGTGGCGAAAGGCCTGATAGCACCAGATATCAGGATCGGCCTGCATGTGACATTGGGCCTCACGAACCAGGGCATTGCTCTGGTTGCTCAGTTCGGTCAGCACGTCTGGATTGAGAGTCTGCAGGGTAATGAAGCTCTCGTCCCAGGCTTCACGCCAGATCACACCAAGATCACCACAGCGCCAGCGCAACTCGGCCAGACGAGTTTGCAACTCAGCCAGATCCATGCCCTGTTGCGCTATCAGGTGCGCCTGCCAACTCTGCAGATCGGCGAAATCCTGAGCGAACGCTGCCTGCACGTCCAGGCGACTGAGTGCTTCGGCGTACCGCTGCAACACGGCAAGCAGAGCGTAGAGTTTTTGCCCACTCGGGCGAATCTTGAATGGCATGCTACGTAGATTGGCCAGCGGCAATGCTGCCAGGGCTGCCAGGCAGGCGGTAGGGTTAAAATCCGCCAGAGCTGCCTGATAGCGATCCCGATCAATCAGGGTATCCCGCAGCGTGAAACTGCCGATGCAGAGCCGGCGCACAGTCTCGTGCCAGGGCAGCAGCGCCTCACCTGCGTTGTAGCAGAGCATGTGTTTCACTTCTGCCCAGGGTGTACTAGTCTGGTATACAATTGGTTCGTCACGGGATCGCAGATCGAGGGTTTTTCTGTCGGCACCCCCTAACAGAGCTGTACTCAGTCGCCAGCTTATGAGTATAAGGTGTTCGACTTCCATGCCACCTAGCATATCCCGCAACAGTCCACGAATGTCCTGCTGATAAGCGTCCCAGTGCTGCTGTGCCCATTCCAGAGTCAGCGGCAGGTTACGGCAGACCGCACTCAACTCGGCGTCGCTAAGTGCCAGATAGACCAGTTCTTCAAGAATGCCACGCTCTGCAGTCGTGCCGCTGATCTGTACCTTAAGGGTCGTCCGGCTCGCTAGCTGGTCGCCACTGCCACGACCGAGAAAAATGGGCAACCGTTCATCACCCCGTGCGTAAACGATTTCAGCTTTGCTCGTTGAAATCGATTGGGGACTGCCCAACGCCCGTGGGTCGCCCAGGTTGAACAGCAATCGCTCGACCCCGCGTTTGAGCGTCTCACGGCTTGGATATATCCCCCCTCTCGAAAGCCACTGCTGCACCTCACGCAACTGCTGCTGCCAGGTGTCTGCAGGGCTGTGTTCGGCGGGAAACTCGCCGACGTAGGCACGGGTCACGCGCAGCAGTGCCTCGTCAGTGGCTGGCAAGATTATCCCGAACCAAGCCGCGATACGCCGGTCGAGTTGCACATACTCAGAACCGATCTCTCCATACCAGCGCAGCAAACTCTGTAACGCCAGATCAGGCACTTCGTCGCTACGAAACAACGCCGGTGGGCGTTGCAGATAGGTCGAACGGTCGAGGGTGGTAGGCGGCATTTCGTATGCAAGCAGTGTTGCGCCTAACACATGTTCAAGGAACAAACGCGGCGTCTGGCGTGGATTGCCTTCTTCCTGTAGATGTTCAAAGGCACGCTGAATGGCTGTAGCTGTAAACGGAGCAAGTCCGACCCCAAATATCGCATCGCAGTCGGCTTGCAACGGGCAGGCAACACAATCCGGCTTGACCGCTTGCAGATAGCCACGCGCCAGGTCGACACTATCCTCCTCCAGACCATACGCCCGGCCCTGGGCGTCAGTCAGCACAAAACGTGCCCGCAGCCGATGATGAATATGGGTTAGATCGCCCACCAGCGTTGCGCCAGCCAGCTGGCTATGCTCAAAGCCACTGGTCACACCAATGACTGCATCAAAGTGACCGCTACTCAGATCAAGCAAATAATCGAGTAAGCGGTCGCCCAGTACGCGGAATGCGGTTACATCTTCGAGCAACAGCAGCGGACGCCGGCCCTGTGCAACTACCCGCTCTGCAATGCGTCCCAACAGATCGCGGAGATCACCTAACCAGAGAGCCTGCTCTAACGCATGATGGAGTAAGCGACGGAACGCCTGCCAACTCGCTACAGGATCAGCAGGCGGAGCAATGCCCACCGTTGCGCAGAGAAGCAGGAGATGCTCCGGGTCAGGCAATAGCACATGGGCATCGTCGGCAACCGCGGCTGCGATATGTGCGAACAGATCGGCCTGCAACACAGCGGAGCCAAGCAGTTGCTCCCAATCGGCAACTGGCTGCAGAGCCGGGTCAGCCTGCTCATAGAGGAGTACCGTCGCTGAGAGTGCTACATACGCCACCTGCACTGTGAGCGGTGTATGGTCAAGCGTCGCCGCGCCAGTCATTCCCAGTACTCGCCGCAGCAGAGCTACCACCTGGGCTGCACTGGTCAGGCTACGCGGAATGTGGACGGGCAGGCGCAGGCGTTGGTCAACACAATACTCCAGCCACTGGCAGAGTTCGCTCTTGCCGCTGCCGGCCTCTCCAACCACGAAAAACAGGCGATTGGGGGCGTCCAGCGGCCCAGATTCAATAATCGTGCGCACGTCATCTTCTGTCACAAAATGTCCGGCCAGGTCAATGTCTTTGCAGAAATCGACGCGAATCCGCTTGAAGGGACGATGCGTACGCAAAAAGAGATCACGCGCCTTCTGGCGGCTCTCCGTGGTAAAAACTGCCCGTACCTGCTCACCATCCCAGCATACCGGAAAACGCGGCACGGTTGCGGAAGAGTCTGCCATTGTACTGCTCCAAGGTTAGACAATCACTAGCCCATAGCCAATGGGCGATCTGATAGAGATCCACTTTGTTTCAATGCGGCTGTAGTGTGTTCGACCATTGCAATCATCGGTCATCCCCACGCCTTCTGCGGCTGCTGGAGTCGTTTCTGATACCACTGTGCGTTGACCCGTACCAGCGTGACTACGGAGACACAGAGGACACGGCGCACAGAGGTATCATCTGTCTGCCTCCTCTGTGCACTCCGTGTCTCCGTGGTGAGTCTGTGTCGGAGCGTGCAAGATGGTAAGGCTACATATTCCTGATGATACAGGCATTGCCGCTGCCGCCAGGCATCTCACGCAACACCATCCTGCCTATCGGCGATGGCAATAGTGCTTACCCGGCGCTCTCCTAACAGAAGCGATTGTGCCGCATCCGCGTTGTGTTGCAGGGTCAGGCGACCTTCCTGTTCCAGTGTCAGCAGCGCCTGCGTCAGACCACGATGTACCCGACTCCGCGCAGTGAAGCAGGCAAAAAAGTGTTCGTCGATAGAGGCGAGCATCTCTGCAAGCGAGCTATCGCCAGAACGAACTGGTCGTGCCGCTTCCAACGCGGCCAGCACGACTGATGGACGGGGGGCTACAATGATCTCGCTGCTGCGCTCCAGGCGACGCAGCAGGCCCAGATAATCGCACAGGTGCGTCCAGAATGTTATTTTCTCACTCGTCCAGGCAAACAGGGTGCGGTACGGGCCGCGCTCCATTGTATTGCGCAGCGTCGCCACAGTAGTACTGATGGCATCCGCAGCAACCAGCTGGCCATAGATCAGCCGGATAGCACGTTGCCGCTCATCTTCGCGGCAGCCGATATGGTGCAGCAGTAACAGAGGAAAGGCAAGGTCGTCACGCACCGGCGTAACCCGAAAGCGCGCCTTGCGCCGGCTGCTGCCCAGTTGCTCCACCAGTCCGGCGACAGACAGGAAGTTCAGCGCTTCACGCAGGGGTGCCTCTGCCAGATCAAACGGCGTTTCGCCAGCTACGGGCACGAACACGTCCACCAGAGCCGCATACTCCAACTCTCCCTGCTCAGCAATCAAAGCGTAGAGCTGGGCCAACTCTGGCCCACGCAAAGTAATATGGCTAATAAGCAAACGCCCGGCAGATGGCGCAGTGGTCATATGTTGGCTTCCTCTGGTTCTCAATATAAGAACAGTATACCAGGCAGTGCAAGAGCTGTGGTCACCGGGTCACCCGCTGGCCCGTCCGTTTATAAAACGACGTGTCGGGCAGGCGTATCAAAGCCTGCCCGACACCCGAGCGTGACGAGGGGGAGCTTGTCGAAGGGGGTGCGCTCCGTGTATGGGATCGTTCCTGGCCCACAAACAGCCCAGGGCGCTACACAGGATGCGGGCCGCTGTGCCACCTTACCAGGAACATCCTTGCGGTGAAAATCAGAGATCAGGATACCCATGAAAAACCATGTCATCCTGACCCGTGTCGCTCGCCAGGTTGCCAGGACGTGTCCGTTCCATGGTGTGCTGATCAGGTGTGCCTGGCTGCCCGGCGGGACGGATCTCGCGGTGATCGCCATGAACTCACGGCGAGATCCTTCCCGTCACCATCTTTTCACGCGATCCACGCCTGATGCAACCCGCCATCTTGTGTAGGCCAGGTGATAAACAGGGGTCAGGATGACATGGCTTTTCGTTGGGGCATGCATTGTGGGGCACTGTGTCCCGTCGCTTTGAGCCATCCCCGCCTCCCTGCCTCCCCGCCGCATCCCATCCGCGCCGCTTCGCCTCACCCCATCCGCTGTGCCAAAAATCTTGACAGATCATGAAGACATAAAGACATAAAGACTTTTTTAAGAGGAGAACAAACGAGCGAGACGCACACCAATGATGTCGCTGACGAAGAGTGGATAGATGCTGTAGCGCGCGCCGCAGCGGGCGTGAGATCGATCGTAGGCCCACGAGCCGCCACGCAGCACGTACGTTCTTTCCTTGTTAAATGTGTCAAGCGTTTCTGGCTGTAGATCCGCCGGTAACGGGTACTCCTGATAGGGTGTGCTACACCACTCCCAGACATTGCCAGCCAGTTCCTCAGCACCACAATCTGCTGCGCCAGCCGGAAAAATCCCGACCACGGATGTATCACCGATTTTGCTCTCGCGTGTATTGGCTGGACAATCGCCATGATCCAGGGTTTGCGCTGCTGCCGGGCTGCTGCCCAGCAGTTCGGCCAGCAGCGTATCGGGCGCGGCCGGGTCGTCGTTCGGGCTGCCGTTCTGTTGCGCGGCTGGCCAGGTGCCCCAGGGATATTCGCGCCGGTATCGCGCATCTGGCGGGGTGGGGAGTTCAACCGGATAGGCGGCTGCACGTTCCCATTCCGGTTCGGTGGGCAGGCGTACCTCCTCGCCAGGCTGCAGCACACCGGCTGTGCGCAGCATAGCGTCGACCCAGGCGGCAAACGCGGTGGCAGCTTGCCAGGAAATGCCGGTCACCGGATGGTTGCCCTCACCAGGACGGTAGCGGCGACCTGGCCAGGTAAATGGACGGTGCTCTGCGGCTTCCTGGTGCCTGCCAGCATCTTCCAGTGCCTGTAGAAACTGCTCATACTGGCGATTAGTGACTGGATAGTGCGCCAGGGCGTAGGGGCGGTGGATGGCATACACAAACTGTTTTCTCCCATCACCCATCACAAACGACCCTGGCTCAATGCGTTGTGCCCAGTAGGCAGGATGCTGCAGGTCTAGCGCCGAGCGCTGATCGGCACCCAGCCGGTCAAGTAGGGTGGCCGCCTCATTGCGCGTGCGCGGGTCAGGGCAGTGGGCGGGATGGAAGGCCAGTGTCTCTAAAGCCGCTACCGTATCATTCAGGACATCGCCAAGCGGTGTTACCAATCGGGCATTGGCTTCGTCCAGTGCCTCAGCCGCCAGGAACAACGCACCTGGCGCGTTTGTCGTAAGCAGTATGCGCAGGAGGTGATCGGCACGCCGGGGATAGCCACTGGTTGCCCAGTGTCCCACTGCCAGCAGAATAGTCTCGCGCCAGCGTGACTCGGGCCACTGGTGCGCCAACCCGTCAATGTCATCACGCTCATCGTAGTCCCGAGCGGTCAAGTACTCTTGCAGCGTAAAGTGCATGAAGCTATAGCCCTGGTCACGTTCCTGGATCAAACCGCTGTGGAGTGATAGCAGGCGCAGCAAGGCTTGCACATGGTTCCGGCTCCGCTCCTCATGCCAGGCTCGATTGCGACCATACACGGGGGCAAGCAGATCTTGCGCCTCGCGCAGCATAATTTCGCGGCGTTGATGTTGCACCATCCAGGCCGCCAACTCCTGCAGCCGCCGGCGGACATCATCATCACTCTCTTCAGCATACAAACGAACAGGCTGATCACCGGGTTCTGGCGGATGCCCGGCCTGCATCTGGGCTTCGCGCCAGCGCACCAGCGTCAGCGACACGAGGCGATGATAGATCTTTGCCCGTTCTGGGGGCAGGGGATCACCACCGTGAACGAGAACCGCCATACTGGTCAACAACAACGGGTTAGTTGCCATATCAAACAGACGTGGCGTCGTATCCAGCCTGTGCCACAGTTCCTCATATTCTTGTGCAGCACTGCGCCGCCGCCGCCGCCCACCGTGTTCCAGCGTCCCGACGGCTGTGAACCACTGGTGCAGCAGGCGTTGGATTTCAACCTCATTCAGCGGACTCAGCCGCCGCTCGATAAAGCCGGTCAATCCCTGACCAACGCCCTCAAACGGGCGACTGGCAACCACATAGCGGTTACCGGGACACGCCTGAACTAGATTGTTGATCAAGTGTTTGGCATAGGCACGCTCCTCAGCATCACCCGTCTCATCCAGTCCATCCAGGAAGACCAGGCATGTGCCTGCACGCAATCGTTCCGAGATCAGGTGAGGGGGAAAATCCGGCACAGCCACCTGGCGCGGAATATCATCGTCTACCCAGGCAAACACCAGATCAACCGGCGTATTGGTCAGCGGCGAACGGTCGTTTTTGTGCCGTTCCAGCAAGTACCGCAGCAACAATGTCAGGCGAATATAGATGGGAAAAAGCTGATCCCGACAAAAAAGATTCAGCTCAGTGCGGGTCTTCTCCGTCGTGCCCTGCTGATAATCCTGCGCCAGGATGAGAGCCCCAAAATGGAGCGTAGTGGTCTTGCCGCTGCCCGCATCACCGATGAGCAGCAGGCGCTCAGCACAGACATCTGGCATCTGGGGTGGCCGGGCCGCGTGCTCGCGGCGTTGTGAACGTGCCACACTGGTTCCGGCATCCGCCATAGCAGGCGGCAGGCAATCCTGGTCACTCAACAACTGGTAGACATGCTGGCTCTGCTCGAGTGCCGTAAATGCCTCCCGGCGAGCGCGGTACTCACCGGAGCTGCCAAACTCCCCCAGCATATACGCCGTAAACTGATCCATCTGCGCCCGTTCGACAACACGCAGGGGCACATAGACATCCTGGAGGGTCAGATCCTGCTGCTGCTGATCCAGCGGGATCTGGGGCAGATAGTGCATCTCATGCTGCAACCATGTGAGATAGGCATCTATCCCGACAGCCAGGGTCGAACGCGTTCCCTGTTCTCGCGCACGTTCTTTCGCCGCTGTATCGATTCGTTCAGCCTGCCGCTGCAACCGATCCGCAATGACGACACGATTGACAAATGCAACAACCGTAGTGCCCATCTGTACCAGCAACGTCAGGACAAACCAGAGGAACAGGATGCCGATGCCAACGAAGACAACCGTCCAGATGGGATATCGGGTGAACAGCTCAACGCTGGTCTCTATCGGAGCATCACCGTTAAGCAAGCGGTCGAGCATCTGGGGCACGGTACTGGTTGGTGTAGGGACAGGTTCGGGAGTTGGTGTAGCAATGGGTGGAGCCACCGTCGGCGTGGCGGGCTGGGCAGCATATGTCAGCGAACGACCAATAGCTCCACATACCAGGCACACCAGAACGATCCAGATCGAGCGAGGGGATATGAGAAAACGCATAGATGTTTGCCTGACTGTTCACGGTCATATAGCTCTATGGGTTATTGTACGGTGTGGGGGGCGAAATTTCAAACAGAGAGCGGGAAAAATAGGGTCACATCAACGTCTCGCATGATGCCTGGCGCGAGCATCCCGAGTAGCGCGATAGCGCGTATCGAGGGGTGCGAGCGCCCCATTCGCACCCCTCGATACGGCCTCCGCTGCGCTCCGGCCTACTCGGGATGCTGGTGTGGTCGACTTAGACGTGACCCTGCGGAAAAAAACGTATCGCCCCAGGCGTCGGTGGGGTAGCACCTACCACAGGGGGCGACACAGGGCTTGTTTGGCCGGCACTGCCGACCGGGAACCGGCCTGTCGTTCTCCTCGTTGGCCTCGGCACTGCGGCGTATCAATCACGGCACAGCACATTTCCGGCAGATGAGCAGCACGAGTAGCGAGACGCACACCAATGTTGTCGTTGTCGTTGATTGGATTGTTGTTGTTGCGCGCGCCGCAGCGGGCGTTAGATTGATTGTTGGCCCACGAGCCGCCACGCAGCACGTTTGTCGGTCGGTTCCTTGCGTTCACATGGCGTGACGCGATCACGTCGTGGTGACTGCGTCATGCCCGGTATGATCATCGTGTTATGGGCCACCCAGACGTTTCAACCAGTCTCCCAGCAGAGCGCCGACGGCGCTGACCTCACGGGAGATGAATTCATACTGGCGCAGCGAAAGCAGGTTCAGATCGCGGGCCAGGCGCAAACACAGGCGTACCTGCTCTAGCTTGGCATCTGCGAGTGTCAGCAGGTCACGTTTATTTCTGGTTTTGCGCGCCTGGACAATCAATTCGTTGAAATCAAACGCGGCTTCCTGGGTGCGCAGAGCCAGGGCAAAGCGATGCTCGCGTGGGTATTTCAACGTGGCTGGAATCAGCCAGCGTAACATATCGTAGGTTTTAGGAAAAATAGGGGCTTCTTGCATAACAATTGTGTGTTTCTAGTGGTCGAACCAGATTCGTCTGCTCGATAGCGTCCGTTGCAGCGGCGTAGCGGCTCGCACCCTGAGTAGCGCCCTGAGCTGTCTCTGGATGGGCATTTCCTATGCGCGTATCGAATGGGGCGGGCCGCCCTATCAAAGGAACGATCCCATCCACACTGTGCGCCTGGTGCAGAAATACAGCGGCCTGCATCCTATGTGCGAAACCGGGGCTTTTTAGCCAGAAAGCGCAACAGATCCCATTGCTCAGCGATCAACGCTTCTTTTTTCGCACGCGACCACCCTTTAATTTGACGCTCCGCCAAAAAAGCACTGTCATGATCCGGCATTTCCTGGGCAAAGACCAGCATAACAGGCAAGCGACACCGAGTCCACATACTCCCTTCGCCCGCCTGATGTTCGGCAAGACGCTTTTCAAGATTAGCCGTGTGGCCGGTGTAATACGAACCGTCGACACAGCGAAGAATATAGACCCAGACGGGTTTCATGCTCGTCACCTGGTATGAGCGCCTGTTGGTCATGCAGCGGCCCGCACCCTGAGTAGCGCCCGGAGTCGCCTGGCGATGGGCAGGCTCTTTGCGCGTATCGAATGGGGCGGGCCACCCGTGCGTCAGAAACAATCCCGTCCCCAGGGCACACCCCCTTCGACAAGCTTAGGGCAAGCATTCGATACGCCCGCCAGAAACGGCATGCCACCGACAGAGGTGTTCCGGGGCGGGCTACTCAGGGTGCTAATATACACGCCTCAGGTCATATCCTGGAAAAGATCATCTGGCGCAAAATACGACTGCGCAGCCGATAGGTGTTGCCGTGGGCCGCGTGGGCGCACCAACTCTGGATACACTCGCCGATTTTGTCGCGGCTCATCTCTCCGGCGGCATAGGCCTGCTGCATGGTACGCATACGCTGCCGGAAGCGCAGCACATTGTCGCGCTTGAGCCGCCGGTGCGTGCCAAAGTGGCGAAAGCCCAGAAATGGTACGCCCGTGCGTGTTGGATAGACCTGGCATTTCCGGTCGTGCAGATGTACGCGCAGCCGTTCGGCAGCGAACGCACGTACTTCGGCATGCCAGGTATGGAGCGTGGCTTTATCATCGTGAAACAGCAGAAAATCATCGACATAGCGCACATACGCCCGGCATTTTAGCTCGCGCTTGACAAACTGATCCACTTCGTTCATATACACGTTGCCCCAGAACTGCGAAGTCAGGTTGCCGATAGGCAAGCCCTGGGGGCGTAGCGGGGCAAACAGGTCATCTCCAGGAAACCAGCGTGGTTCCCGCTCACTATCCAGAACACCTGCGCCGCTGGTAATAATCTGTTCGCAGAGCCAGAATACCTGTGGATCGGCAATGGTGCGGCTCAAAATGCTCTTGAGAATCGCATGGTCAATCGTGGGAAAGAACTTTGCAATGTCACATTGCAAAACATAGCGATACTGGCCTACCCAGGCGGTACAGCGATCCAGCGCCCGATGCGTCCCTTTGCCTCTGCGACAGGCATAGGAATCGTAAATAAACTTGCGATCCCAGATTGGTTCAATCAAATTGCAGAGGGCATGATGCACCACCCGGTCACGAAATGGGGCAGCGCTGATCTTGCGCTTTTTCGGTTCGTAGATGTAAAAATGCCGATACGCACCTGGCTGGTAGGTCTGATCGCGTAGTTCCTCCTGGAGCTGGAACAAATTATCCTCGACACGCTGTTCAAAGCGCATGACTTCGACAGTTCCGCGCTTGGCCCGCCGTGCGGCAACATAGGAACGGTACAGGTTCTCGAAGTCGTAAATCTGAGGGTAGAAATTGCGATAGGTTTTCATAGACCCCCATTCCGTTCCTGCCCCGGCAGACCAGCACCCTCCCTCGTCACGCTCGGGACAGGTGAGTAGCCCCGCCCACCAGCGCGTCTGGCGATAGAACACAGCCCCTGGCGGGCGTATCGAAGGGTGCGCCCTACCCACCACAAGACAGCCCGGGCAGCTACGCAAGATGCGAGCCGCTGTGCTACTTTATCAGGGACATCCTTGCGATCAAATCCAGGGGCCAGGATACCCATGAAAAAACCATGTCATCCTGACCCGTGTCGCCCACCCGATTGTGAGGAGGTACACGGTTCTCCTGATGCTGGGAGGGGTGTGGCGGTGCCCGGCGGGACGGATCTCGTGGCGATCGCGATGAACCCACGGCGAGATCCTTCCCCTACCCACCCAGACGTCCCATCTGTTCTCCTGGCGAATGGGTTACAATGGGGAGCCGGGTGATAAACAGGGGTCAGGATGACAGAGCCTTTCATTGTGGTGTGCGTTGTGTGGCAATGTTCCGTTGCCCTGATCCATCCCCGCCTCCTCGCCTCTTCGCCTCCTCGCCTCTCCGCCTCCCCGCCTCCTCGCCTCCTCGCCTCTTCCCATCCGCTGTGCCAAAAATCTTGACAGATCATAAAGACATAAAGACATAAAGACGTTTTAAGAGGAGAACAAACGAGCGAGACGCACACCAACGGTGACGAGGCCGCTGACTGGACTGTAGCGGTCGCGCGCGCCGCAGCGGGCGTCAGATAGATTGCTGGCCCACGAGCCGCCACGCAGCACGTATGTTCTATCTCTACTAAATGTGTCAAGACTTTCTGGCTGGAGATCCGCCGGTAACGGGTACGCTTGATAGGGTGTGCTGCACCACTCCCAGACAGTGCCAGCCAGTTCCTCTGCACCACACGCTGCAGCACCGTGGGGGAAAATACCGACCACTGATGTGCCGCCGATGTCGCTTTCGGATGTGTTTGCTGGAATAGTATCTTTTATACTACCATCTGACGTATGTGTCACATCGTGCCAGTCGCCCCAGGGGTATGCGCGCCGCCCGGCAGCCGGGTCGCTGGTTGGCATCACAAGCGGATAGGCCGCCGCGCGTTCCCACTCTGGCTCAGTGGGCAGACGGATGGCTTCACCCCTGGCCCGTTGTTCATCGCTGAGAAACGTCTCGCTGGCCCATTGGGCAAAGGCACTGGCATCTTCCCAATCTATTTGAACCACCGGGTGATTGCCCTCGCCAGCACGGTAGTGGCGGCCCGGCCAGCCACTCGGCCGCCGCTGCCGGGCTTCTTCGTTGCGTCCCTGCTCTTCTAGATAGGTGAGAAAGCGATCATACTGGCGATTGGTGACCGGATAGCGTGCCAGGGCGTAGCGGTGGTGAATGGAACACACAAATGCCTGTTGCTCGCCCTGACCACTGTATAGTTCAGGAGCTGGCCCCATCACAAACGATCCCGGATCGATGTCCCTGGCCCAGTAGTCAGCATGCGCGAGATCCAGGGCAGTCCGCTGATCGGCCTCCAGCCGGTCGAGCAGTTCGGCGGCTTCGTTGCGGATGCGTGGGTCGGGGCAGTGCGGCGGGTCAAAGGCGATTTCTTCTAGCCGGGCGCAGGTTGTGCGGCGCACATCGGCCAGTTCCAGCACGCGACTGGCATCGGCATCGTCCAGGGCTGCGCCAGCCAGCAACACGGCACGATGGTCATCCTGATCCAGCAGCGCCTGTAGAAAACGTAGTGCCCGCGAGCGCATGCCCACCGTTACCCAATGGCCCACTGCCAGCAGGATGACTTCACGCCAGCGCGGTTCTGCCTGGTGCGCCAGCAGGTCATCAACGGCGGTGTCACGCTGGTCATAGTGGCGGGCAGTGAGATATTCCTGCAAGGTGTAGTGGGTAAAGCTGTAGGCATAGTCGCGGCGCTGTACCAACCCGCTCTCCAGAGCCAGCGAGTCGAGCAATGTTTCGATATAGCGATTACAATCGATAGGTGCCCAGCCGGTTGGGGCATAGACCGGACGTAATGCGTCCTGGGCTTCGGCCAGATAGATCTCGCGCCGTTCTTGCGTTTGCATCCAGGCCGCCAGTAATTGCAGGCGCTGCTGCACGCTGGGGACACTCTCGGCCTCGCCATAGAGTTTTGGTCGATCTGCTTCGCGCAGCGGTAGTCCACCGGTCTTCTGATGGATGCGCCAGGCTTCGATCAGTAGAAACACCAGCCGGTTATACAATTCGGCCCGCTCGCGGGGCAGGCCCACCGTGGTTTGCACCAGCAGGGCCATACTGGTAAGCAGCAGTGGATTGGTGGCCATCTCAAACAGGCGGGCATTGTGTTCCAGAATGCCCCAGACATAGGCCACCTGATCCGCAACGCTCTGCTGCGCATGCCGGGCAGCTTCCGGGTCGGCATACACGGCACTGAACCAGTTGCGCAGCAGCATCTGCATCTCCTCGCCGTTCATGGGACTCAGGTGGCGTTCGGTGAAGCCGGCCAGATGCAGATCGTCAAACGGGCGACTGGCCACCAGATAGCGGTTCCAGGGAAAGTCCTGCACCAGATTGCCAATCAGGCGCTGCATATAGTCACGCAGTTCCCGATCCCCCGTTTCATCCAGACCGTCCAGCAGCAGCAGACACGTTCCGGTTGTATCGGCAATCCGGCGCGAGGGCAGGTCGGCGGGCATGTCCGGATGGGTGCTACCCACCTGTTCCTGCACATAGCCATCGAGCCAGTCGAGCAAGATGGAGCTGGGCGCTTCGGCCAGGCGCGGTTCGGCATGGGCATCGGCCTGGTCGTACAGCTTGCGCACATAAGTGGCCACCAGGGTCAGCCGGATATAGAAGGGCAGCAGGGGCCGGGCGGTATGCAGATCAAGCAGGTCGTGCGCCCCGCTCATCTGGCGCTGCTGATAATCGTGGGCCAGCACCAGCGCCCCGACATGCAGCGTGGTGGTTTTGCCGCTGCCAGCATCGCCTACCAGCAGCAGGCGCGTCGTTGTCACCTCGCGCAGTTCCTCCGCATCACGCCCGCGCTTTTTGTCGGCGTCGGCTGCCAGGGGCGGCAACTGGTCAGCATCACTCAGCAGACGATACACCCGCTGGCTCCGTTCCAGGTCTTTGAGCGCCTCCTCGCGCAAACGATACGCGCCAGCCGGGTCAAACGCGCCCATCGTCAGCGTGCGAAAACCCTCGATCTGCGTACGTTCAACCACCCGCAGCGGCACATACACCGCGTGCAGTCGTAGGCGGGTGATCCGTTCAGCCGTTTTGACCGGAATAATCGGGAGGTCGTGAAACTCCTTTTGCAGCCAGGTGAGATAGGCGCTGAGTGCCTGGTGCTGTGCATCCGGTTGCCCGATGCTCCTCACCCTGCCGAGAGCCTTGCCGGAGTGATCTTCACCCAGTTCAGTGGCCGTATTCTCGTAGCCACGTGCATACGCCAGCACGATGCGCACGGCCACGAATAACAGCCCCAGGCCAATGACACCAGACACACCATAGCGCAGCGCCGCATCAACCCAATCTGTCACACCGGCAATACCACCTAAATCTTCCGGCGTACGTGTCGGTGTTGGTGTTAGTACGGGCAAGCTGGTTGGTGTGACGGGTTGAGCAGCCCGGATCTCACCAGCCAGAACAGCCCCCAACAGCAACAGTGCCACCACACAGCAAACCAGCAGCAGACGTTGAATGAGAGAGCAAGGCAGTATGAGCATGAGCTATGTCCCGGTTGTATGGAGCGATTCCTGCCGCTATTGTACACGACAACAGGGGGGGTAACCGTTCAGGAGGGTATGCGGCCCGCATCGTGAGTAGCGCATTAGCATACCTATCAGACCCTATCCGTTCTGCGCGTATCGAACGGTGTGGGCCGCCCGCTTGAGACACACGCACCCATTCGATACGCACGCACAGGCACATCAGCGCCCAGAAAGGAGCATGGTGGCGTGCTACTCAGGGTGCGTGTGCGTCCTACCCTGAACGGTTACAGCTTTTTGTCCAAGCTTCGAGAGTTTGACTGCAACCTACCAGAAGGCTGCGCAGCGGATATAGCTCAGTGGATAAGAAGAGATCCAAAAAGATGGCATACAATAACACCGAGACAGCTAGAAAAATTAGTTGCAGACATCTTTAGATCTAATTTTACAAACGCAGAGGTGTCACATGTTGGCCGACCTGATGACGGTGGTGTCGACGTAATCTTTGTTGAAACCACTAATAAGCAATGGCTCATTCAAGTAAAGCGCCGAGAGAAACCCAACAGCTCTGAACCTGTGGAAACTATCCGAAATCTCCTGGGAACTATGGTACTTGAGAACGCTTCTCTTGGGATAGTTGTATCCACTGCTGATCATTTTACTTATAGAGCATATGAGGCTACAGGACGTGCTAAAAAGTGCGGCATGATTATCGAACTTATAGATCGAAAAAAGTTGGATAAGATGCTCGATCCTGTTTTGCCAGACAGACCATGGCTTGAAGTACTCAAAAGAGAGGCTCCAGAATATGCGAGACTCTTTGCTGATAAAATCCACAGTGATCTACAACTGAAACTTTTTTAAGAACTATCGTACCATAACACCCTATACTTGAAACCTGTCCCAACAGGCCGTACAATAGGCCCGGAACACCGCTGAAGCACTGAGGTTCTGCCCATGCCTGCGTTTCTGGTTCGTCGCGTTGCCTTGCTCGCTCTGTGCGCCCTGCTGGCCGCACTGCTGCTGCTTCCTTCCCTGCTCTTGCCTGGCGTCGCGGCGCAAACGCCGCCGCCAACACTGTCGCCGACACTGACGCCGACGACCGATCCACTCAGTGTTGTCGATAATCCATCAGTCTCTGGTGTCGTGAACCTGTTTCTGGAACGTGGCATCTGGATAGGCACAACTGTCGTGCTGATTATTGTAGCGGGGGGTGTTCTGCTGGCGATTGCCAACGAGAATGTGCAAACGATTGCCAGACGCTTCAATGTGTTCCAGCCGCTGTTTACCTGGCTGGATACGCAGCGGAGTCTTGGCCCTGGCCTGCGTACCTACCTGGACTGGCTCAAGCGTGAATATGGCCGCCTGCCACAGATTGGCATTGCCACGGAGCAAGTCGCCCTTGACCTGACGGCAGTGCATGTGCCCTTGCGCGTTGAAGAACGCGCCACTGCCGAGGCCTATCAGTCCCGTATGCGTGGTGAGACACATGATCCGGCACACGCAGCAGATGGAGGGCGCAGAGGAAACAACGATGACGATGATTGGAGTCAGCGCATTTTTGTACTGCTGAGCGATCAGCAGGTGCTGACACGCTTCTGGCACGAGCGTTTCAAGCAGCGTGGCAGTCGTCGCCGACGACCAGGAACACCCGACCACGACGCCCCACCAGTCACAACCACGCGCCTGTTGCTGCTGGGCGATGCTGGCAGTGGCAAAACGACCACCCTGCGCTATGCGGCGCTACGCTGTGCTGACGCCTTCCGGCGTGGCACTGCCCACCTGCTTGCCGAGACTGAGCTTGGGCTGTATCTGCCGCGCCCGCCCTTGCCAATCTATGTCCGGCTGACCCATTTCGCGGCCACGTTGCCCGAACATATTGGTGACCTCGCGCCGGGTGAGCGACGACCGTATGTCGGCAGTCCGCCAAAACTGTTTCTCGACTGGCTCGATCAGCAGATGACCACTTTCTGTGGTGTTCCGGCAGGGTTGCTGTCACAGCAGATCACCGGTCGTGGCGAGACGATTCTGTTTCTCGATGGCCTTGATGAAGCGGGTGACGAAGCTCGCCGGGCGTATATCACCGAGCTTATCACCAATCTGGCGCAGCAATATCCCCAGAACCGGTATGTGGTTGCCAGTCGCACGGCTGGCTATGGTGGGCGGGTACGGCTGCCGGACTTCCTCGAACGCCACATCAGCCCGCTCAATGCCACTGAAGCGCGGGCAGTGATTGAGAAGTGGTTTCGCGCCGTTGATCATCGCCTGGCCGAAACCGGGCGCACGCATCGCAGCGAAGCTGCCGACAATCAGACGGCGAAGCTCTGGGGGGTGATCGAACGCAACGACCGGCTGTTCGAGATGGCCACCAACCCGTTGCTGGTGACCGCGATGGCACTGCTGCAGTTTAACAATGTGCGGCTGCCCAATCAACGTGCCCGGCTGTATGAGAAACTGGTTGAGTTGCTGCTCGATCTCTGGCGCAAACAGCAACTGGCAAATGATACCCTGACGGTCAGTGTTGCCCAGTTATCCAGTGAGCAACGCCGGATCGAATACCTGGCCTTCCAGATGCAGCAACAGGCCAGCCAGGCCCGCGAAGTGGCCCTGTGGCAAGCTCAGGAGTGGCTCAGTCCGCAGTTTATGCAGCGACAGCGCCTTGACCGCGAGGAGGCCGACCGGCGTGTGTACGATCTGCTTGAGTCCCTGGCACTCGACAGTGGACTGATCCAGCGACGCGAAAATGGCTACAGCTTCTCGCACTACACCTTCCAGGAATACCTGGCCGCCCGTGCCCTCGATAGTCTCGATACCCGCGCTGACCAGCCAGACAGCGTGGCGTTTCTGCTTGCTCACAGCGACAACGACCGCTGGCGCGAGACCTTGCTGCTGGCTGCCGGTCACTGGAGCAATGGTCAGCAACTCGGCAAAGCTGACCGGCTGATTCGCGGCCTGCTTGATCGCCGCACCATCGGGGCACGCCTGCTGGCCGCTGCGGCGCTCGCCGACATTGGCATGGTCGATGAGTTGACAGAGCTACGCGACCAGGCGGCGGGCAGTATGCGTTCGATTGCCTTCGACCCGCAGCACTGCCCGGATCACCGCCAGCGCAATGAAGCGGCAGCGTTGCTTGACCGGCTCGATGCCGATGAGCGTCCCGAACTTGACCTGGCACGACCGGAGTACTGGGCAACTCGGATTGAGCCGGGCGTCTTCCAGATGGGCGATGAGCATGGTTATGATGACGAAAAACCGGTGTTTCTCTACCGCATCCGCCAACCCTATGCGCTAGCACGCTTTCCGGTTACCAACCGGCAGTACGAACGCTTTCTGCAGGATCTGCGCCAGCAGGGCCGGGAAGAGGAGGCGGAGCAACGCCATCCCAGGTACTGGCCCGGGCGTAGTTTCCGGCCTGGCGAAGGCCAGCATCCCGTTGTGGGCGTAAGCTGGGAAGATGCCTGTGCCTTTGCGGCCTGGGCACACGAGACGTTCTTGAGCGCGAATGAACGCGCTGCTGGTGCTGAAATCCGACTGCCAACCGAGCCGGAGTGGGAGCGATCTGCGGCCTATCCGATCATGATCGATGCAGATGCGCCAGCGCAAGGGCGCCGTGCGTACCCGTGGGGCACATGTCCCGATCGGCAACAGGCAGACGAGGATGATGCGCTCCTCGCCGGGTTGCTGGCCCATGCTGATGCTGATGCCGGCATACGAAATGAACAGAGCCGTTCTGAAGCCGATGAACCGCTCATGCCAGCGAATACTGGGGAAAGTGGACTGGACGATACGTCAGCCGTCGGGATCTTCCCCCAAGGTGCAGCGGATTGCGGTGCCGAGGATATGGCGGGCAATGTCTGGGAGTGGTGCAGCACACCCTATCAGAAGTACCCGTTACCGGCAGATCTCCAGCCAGAAAGCCTTGACACATCTGACAGAAATAAAACATACGTGCGGCGTGGCGGCTCGTGGGCCGCCCCTCTATCTTACGCCCGCTGCGGCGCGCGCGACAGCCGCGATCCAATCTACGACGCCGGCTACATTGGTGTGCGTCTCGCTCGTTTGTTCTCCTCTTAAAACGTCTTTATGTCTTTTTGTCCTTGTGTCATGTGTAAAGAATTATGCGTCTGGCATAGGGTGGCGACAGCAAAGCTGGGGGTGCAGGGGGGCGCAGCATCCCCCTGCACGCGCCCCTTCGGCTACGCTCAGGGCAGGCTCCGGCGCGAAGCGCGTATTTTTTGGGGCGCAAGCCTATACACATGGCATGCCGCGCCTGGTACGTTAGAGCATACGCCGTACCTCGTGGTAGGCAGCCGGCAGATCGCGGGCCAGCACATAGTCGCGCAGGAATACGGTGGGCAACTGTGGGGTCGCATCCACCTCTACTGCGTCATGGTCAAGCAGGGCTGGAAATGTGCCAATTGCAAGCGTGTGCGAGTTGCTTCTGACGGCGAGTGGGAAACCAGCTCGATCTTCTACGTTCCAGCCTTCCAGTTCCAGAAAACGTCGCAACGGCGCCAGGTGACGACGTTGTTCTTCAATGGGAGCCACTGCTGGAATCTGACCGGTCATCAGGTAGCGCAGAAAGTGTGCTGCCAGGTGGCGATCAAGCCGGTTATGCCAGAAACGATTGCCATAGTGCCGCAGACAACGCGTACATGATCGTTCACAGCTCTGTGGGCAATTCTCTACCAGTTTCAGGGCCGTATCAAGAATGGTGCCCAGTTCGGCACCTGCTTCAGCGGCATACCCAGCTCCTCCCGCTGCGGTATCGAAGAGATACAGGTCAACGCTTACCAGAGTACCCGGCAGCGCGTCAATCTCAGGCGGCAGGAGTCGGTAGCCCGCGCTTAACTCGACCGGGTCGATATCCAGCGAACGACTGGCAGCCAGTGCCAGGGCTTCCGCTGTAGTGCGTAATGCATCATGTAGCCAGGGTGCAGCGGGGTCATAGTGTAGGGGATGGTGCAACTCTGTGCGTAGCAGTAACAGATCGCTGCGGAAGGTTGTGCCAAGATATATCGCTGAACTGTGTAGTGGTCCACGACAGGCAGAGCGCCCGTGACCGCTAGGTGTCAGGTAGGGGCGTGCGTGGCTCTTATCAGTTGGTGCTTCATTCGCAGGCCAGGCCGCGCCACATGACTCACAGACGATAAACCCTTGCTCGCCCGGCCCACGATTCATCGCTACGAAGAGCCGGTTTGTGGCGTAGGCATACTTCATATTCATTTCCGGGCCGTGCTGCCATTCAAGATCATCAGGCGCGACTGGCAGTGGGAGTTGCGCGCCGGTTGCATAGCTTATCTCCTGGTCACGGTCACTCTCAGCTAGTGGGCGACCCTTTTCAGGCGTGAAACCAGGAGGATCGAGCATCTCACATTGCTCTAATGCCGTATGGCAGATAGGACAGGACTCTGATCCATGCACCTCTTCCAGGCGTACATAGGTACATATGGGACAAAAGACATAGGTGCCCAGCGGTTCGGCAAACAAGCGGCGAGCTGGTCGATCATACCCAGCACCTGGAACGAAAATACCGCCAACCCGGTAGGTTTCTTTATTCACCACCAGTAGTCGCCCGGGGGCATATTCACTCAGCGCCTGGATTTTACTCTGCTGCGGCTGTTCCTTGATAACTACTTTTCCTTGCTGATCCAATCCATGTACATAAAATGAAGCAAGATTGGTGGGGAAAGCGTAGCTTGGCAGGATGCCAGCGTCGAACAGACCGTCTAGCAACGTGCTGGTATGAGCCGTATTGTCAGCCGGCGTGGACGAGACATCTGCTAGCTGTGACTGCTGTGTGTGCGCAGTGGCCATACGTTGTAGATCTGCGATCAGTTCTTGAGCAGTCTGCCGTACAAATTCAGCCCGTATCGTAGCATCACTGCCGGGAAAAAGTTCATCCGGGAGCCAGTCCACTATCTCGGCAGTAATTGGCCCAGTGGGTGACGTGACATGAGGAGCAATCCAGGCTTGAAATGCAGCAAACGTTAATGGTCCACTATCGATGAAGAATTCCATCTGCGAACCAAGTGCAGTAAACAGATTGCGACGTTCCTGTTCCAACTGTTTTTGTACTGACGTAGGAAGTCTATCGAGTTGACTATGGAAGAAGGTTTGCAACAAAAAGGCGTTGATATGCCGTTTCACAAGAATCTGGCGACCAATGCTCAACACAGGCCGGCGCGGTACTCCAGCAATCATGTCTTCTGGTTGCTGATAGTAAAAATGATCATGGGGACCGTTATCAGCAAAGGTTACCACGGTCGAGATGGCTGATCCTCTGCGCCCCGCCCGTCCAGCACGCTGCTGGTAGTTCTCGCGCTGTGGCGGTACATTGCGCATACCAATAGCCACCAGTGAACCGATGTCAATGCCGACTTCCATCGTTGTCGTGCAACTTAATACATCGACAGGTGGTCTATCATCGCCCAGGGTAATGTCCTGAAAGCGCAATTCAAACTCCTCAGTAGTTGCGTAGACAGCGCCGATATCACGGTGTGAAAGCTGCGCAGTGTGTTCTTCGGCAGAGATATGCGCAGGGCGCAGGCCATCGCGCACGGCCCGCAGCGGATTGCGGAAGTAGTCATAGCGTGCCGACACGGTCAGATCATCGGGGGGTGCGGGCACCAGTTTCTGGCTACCACAGTTGGCGCAACGCCCCAGCAAAGGCTCATGCTGAAAATTGTCACAATCCACGCACTGCTGCCAGGTATGATCAAAGGCCAGTTCCAGCATAAGATGAGATGGTTTGAGGAATGCCAATCCCTGGGAGTCTTGCTCGGTCAGCACTTCATAGCATACTTCGTGCAGCCGCTTGAATTGTGCGTCGTTTAGAGTGACTGCCGTTTGTAAGACTCTTTCAAAATCACGGAACCGAGAACCATATTTGGGTGGCCGGGCATACTCGCTAACCCGCTCACGTACAAGCTCAGGTATGTTCTTATCGACGGCACACCGATCCAGCAGGATCTGAACCCAGAAGGTGGTTATGACCTTCAGGTGCGCCACAATAGCATCAGGTAGCGTCTCCAGTTCCTTTTTTATACGCCGGAGTGCTGAGTCGGATGGGCGCACCACTATCGCACCAAGTTTATAGGCCGAATAAAATGGATTTGCCAGCAGATCCAGTACATGCCGATGGTAGAGCATAGGTGGATTGTTAATCGGATTGTCTTGCTCAGCTAGCACCTGGGCCAGGTCAGCGTCATAATAGCGGTTGAACTCGTGCATGTCACGCAGAAGTTGGGGTTGAGAGTCGAATTCCCGGTCGAAGAAATGCAGACGTAGATCATGGCATACGGCGACAAACGCAGCATACAGGCTATCACTGATAGTCGGTGCGCGCCCAAGCTCTACCAGGCGGGTAATTGCCAGTGACAGCGCCTGGCGAAAGGTATCAAATTCAACTTCGCGTGGCAGGTCACGGGCGAGACGAGCTGCTTTCTGTCGCCCGTCGGCAAAGATAAGTACCTTCCGACCACCATTCGGCAGATGCTCACTGAATGGCCGGTTGGGTGGTTGAGCAGTGAACTGCTCGTGAACCAGGTTGGCGAACGGGCGTTCACCGCGGGTTGCCAGGTCAAGCACTTTCTGCGGGGAGGATCGTGTACAGATCGGGCAAGCCGCAAAGGGGAATGATATCGCTTTCGGATCGGAGGGTGACTCATCATCGGCGTCCTCCTTGCTATTCGCAGGAAGAGAGCGCCAGAGTTGGCGATACTGGTCAGGTTGAGCCGGTTGATCACGCTCTACCCGGCCCGTCATCATATCCAGCCAGATCGGCTCGACTCTAGTCTTGGCATTTTTTTGCAGGGAAGATTGATGCGGTGTTTCAGGGGTTAGCCAGTCTTCCTGGAGTGTTGGCATTGACTGATCGACCCGCCCACCCAGCTCGTGCCAGTAAAAGGTCGGGGTATCTCCTTCGCCAAAGACTCTCAAGAAAACCGCACCGCAGTCACGATGCACAAGCACTTCATAGACCCTGGCACCACAGGTACAGTGTGTCCGTGGCGCAGTGTAGAGTCGCCCCAGCAGGGTTGGCTTCGTTGAAGAGCCAAGCCGAACAGTACAATGTGGATTTACACAGGCCCAGAGTGAAGGTAGGCCCCGGAAGAGCAGATGTACCCTGGTCTGAAGAAGTGGTCGTTGTCCATTATGGGCATAGGTGCCGAGCGCGAGCAATGCCTCGGTCGCCCGATGTGCCTGCTCTGTCGTTGAGGTGGGAAAAAGTTTGCCAGCCAGGTCAGTCAGGGCTGTTGCATGGCTGATTGTTTCGGCAATAAGCAACTCGATTGGGCCAAAGCCGTGCAGATGTTGGTACAGATATCTGCGCAGCTCATGTGTGAGGTTTTCGCCAACAGCTTCGGCGGCATATGCAGGCCATTCCAGTGCCTTTGCAAGTGACGTCACTGCCTGAGCGGCAACTGCTGGACTATCGCCATGGTGCGCAAATGCCTGCTGGTCGAAATCTGCAAGCGCGGCAGCTTCTCTTTCGTTGCCTGGTCGCGCTGGTGGGCGTGGTTCAGGATAGCCCTGCACAAGTTTGAATGAGCGATTGCCCATCTGGGGCGATCCCGTGAGTTCTTCAGCAAACGCCAGCATATCAAGGGCAGCAGTCTCAGCAGAACCAAGGCTCGCACTGGTAAGAATACAGCGCATTCGATCTCGGCTGATACCCAAACGGGATTGCAACCTGCGAATCAGATAGGCTACTTCTGCACCGGCAGTGCCACGATATAGGTGAGCTTCGTCAAGTACCAGAATAAGACTGTTTCGTGGATCACTGGACAGCCAGGCGCGGGTCTGGTCATAAATGCTGCGCTCGATGGGCCTCATAAGCGTATATTCAAGCATCGAGTAGTTGGTAACCAGAATATCCGGACAGGTTTTTTGCATTTCGTGGCGCGTCAGCAACTCACGGTCGTATGGTTGAGTCAGCAAGCGATGATCCCAGCGACTGCCAGGCGTGCCGAAAAAAGCGGCCAGATCCTTTGCTGGCCAACGCCCACGTTCCTGTAACTCGCGCACCAGGCTGGCAGCTTGAGAATGTGCGCCCTCGTTCCTGGCTGCCTCCTCGCGTTCCAGGTAGTAACGGAGAAGTTGATCAAGATGCTGACGGTCTCGATTGCTATTGCGAGGGCCGGGATATGGTGTGCGACTTGTATACATGCCAAAGCGCGGGAAACGCCCGTACCGTGATTTCAGAAGAGTACTCAAACGCATATCGCCGAAAAGCCGGCGCAGACGCGAGATCTGGTCGCTGACGAGTGCATTCATTGGATAGAGCAACAATGCACGAATGCCGGGCATGGTATAGGAAGTGGGGCGACTCTGTGCTTCCTGAAGCATATGTCCCAATATCGGCAACAAGAACGTTTCGGTTTTGCCTGAGCCAGTACCCGTCGATACAATCAGATCGTTCTGATCAATGAAGAAAGCCTGTAGTGCTTCAGTCTGGTGTCGATAGGGTTGAGGAAAGATGCCAATGCCGGGTTGCCAGGTGGCCAACTCGCCTAATATGGATCCAACCGGGTCAGGAAGCTTCAGGTCTGTATAGCTTTTGCCAGTCTCGTATGAAGGCGTTGTTTCGAGGTACGGTCGCTGCGCAATCGTGCCATGTTTGCTCAGCAAGGCCCGCCGCTCTTCAACAACACTTGCGTTACGTAGATAGTAGGCGGCTTCGATATACCGCTGGAGACGTGTTCGTAATGCATCGGCAACGTCTTGAGCACCAGATCGTACGGTAGTTGAAACATCTGTCGTCATGATGTGATACTCCCTCGACATACAACAGCCTATCGCTTATCCACTGCCGCGCCAAGATCTATAAGCGCCCGGTAGACCTGTGAAAAATAACGAACCGGTACATCCCACCAGCGCGGATAATACTTGCCGTCATCCCGTGTACGCAGCGTACCGAGGGCCAGCAGTAATCGGTGTTCAGCATAGGGCAGAGCGCTACGAAGAGTGAGTGTCCAGTATGTGCTATGCCGCTTTGCCATGATACGAACAGGATTATGTGCATGCCGATCAAGACCGTACATCAGCCGACGAATATCACCTTCGCCCAGGTCGGGTACTCCGAGAGCGACAGGCCGACCATTATCGATCTGTGCAATCATATAGGCCGGTGAGTTGCGACGACGCACTATGCGGGCGAGATAACGACCAGACGACAGTTTGCCAATCTGTTTTGTCCATCTTTCGTATTGATATGAGCCGCCCCGAGCCTTTGCTGGTGCATAGACGTCAATGGATATCTCTCCTGCCGGATTGAGTACCACCGTATCGAGAACCGTACTGGTCCACTGGTCAATGGCCTGATCCGGAGTCCGCAGCCATTCCTGATAAGGCTGGTGGTCAATATCTGGTTTCTGCTCATCCGGTAGCGATGTAAGAAAGCGTGCAGTACCATTATGCTCCAGAACAGCGTGCAGACTGCTCGGCAACAGATGAGTTGGCATTCCACCAAGCACGAGCCAGTGTTTGGCATCTGGCAGATTGACGATACGAAGCGGCGTTGGTATCCAGTATCCACCAGGAAGCGACGCAATATCGCCGATGATCGCCAATTCCAGAAGTGTTTCATCAAGGCGCTGTTTGATCTCATCCTGGCTGTCATCATTACAGTGCCAGGGTAGCAGAGAGCGCATGACTGCATGTATCAACCTGGTACTGTACACTGGTTTCTCCTGGCTACGCCAATGCGCCCAGAGCACTGTGCGTACGATCTCAGCGTACAGCATAGGCCCGACTGCTGGCTGCATCGCCTGCTCAGCAAAACCCAGAGTATGTAAGACATTCAAGCGTGCCGCTTTTTGAGAAGAAGTGTGCAGACTCGGTTTCATGCCAGAACCTGCTGAATGCTCGTTACGTATGCCTGACTCCAGGGTAGTTCTGCTGCATTGAGTGCTTCGGTAAGGGCTTCCAGTTGGTGAGTTGCCACCGCATAGGGTATGAGACTAGCCTGTACCGCTGCGCGTACTGCATCTGTGTCTTTGGCCCACATCTGATAGGCCGCCAGGAATCGGGCAAAGGTCTGACTAGTGGCAATTGATCTCAGAACCTCTGCACCAAACATGTCGCCGAGTTGGGCATAACAACCTGCGACCTGCGCGTGGGCCTGTGCATGCCAGGAAGACCAGGCATGAAAGCTGGTATCTGTGAGCTTTGTCGTGCCATTCATCGGGTGTGATGCGGAAAGATTAGAATAGCTGGCTTCAAAATGTACCGCATCAAGCCAGATTGCTGGTGGCAGCGGTACCGTCGCACTTCCCTCAATGAGAGTTCCTGCCAGGAGAACGTTGGGTGGCCATCGTATACGAGCAACTGGAGCATATGGACTATCAGGTGACAGCATGGAGGGATGAGCAATGCTCAAGGTGGCATTCAGGTCATCGCTCCAGGCGCTCCGATAACATGTGAGCAATGGCAGCAAATAGGCATCGGCTGCTGCCCGGTTGATCCCATCGAGTACTACCAGAAATAGTCGATCTTGTTGCTCTGGCTGATTGGCGAAGAGAAGCACATCAAGCAATCCTGCTGGATGTGGCATAAGCTGGCCTGTTCGTGGATCAGCCTTTCCCAGAAGATCAGCCGGCTCAAGCATGGTCGGCGATACTGGCACCCAGAGCAAACGCCGGTTCACTGCTACACTGGCATGCTGTTCAAAAGCTTCCAGTGCAGCAGGCCCTGAAACCAGTGGCATCAACCCACTCACGAGTGCAGCATGCAGCAGGGCTCCCAGTGATGGCACAAGACCGGCTGACTGTACCGACTGTTTAAGCAACTTCACCAATTGCTTTTGATCATCAACTGTTTCGGCAGCACTCCGCAGCATAGCTGGCGGTAACACGCTTGCAGACCAACCTGCGGACGGTGGCACGCCCCCATTCGTCGCTGCTGGAGTCGTTGTCACCGTTGGGACTGAAGGCCCAAGAGCTGCCCGTACAAGTGCAATGTGCGCCAAGGCTTGCTCAGGTGCTCGCACAAGGGCTGCAATCCGTTCTTTGATAAGCGCATCAGCCAGTTCAACTGGTTGCTCATACTGGCGACGCCGCTCGGCGAGTTGCTCTTCGAGGTGCTGTATCTCCAGGCAAAGCCGTTTTTGCTCTGTAGCAGCGGCAGCTGCTGCCTGCTGTTTTGCCTGCTCCTCTACATTTGCTATCTCACGCTCAACCGTGACGAGTTCCTGGCGGCGGGTCTCACACTCGCTGGTCAGGCGAGCTTGCTCTTCTCCAAGACGCGTTAACTCTGCGTGAATTTCATTGAGTGCCGTATCTCTCGCTTTTTGCTCGACTGCTTCAATACGTTTTTGTACCGATTGAAGCGCAAGCAACTCAGCTTCAAAGTGCTGCAGGTCTTTGGAAAAACGTTCAATGTCAGCAATGTATGCCAGTGCTCTTTCAAGTTGTTGCGGGCTTAACGCTTGTTCGCTTCCGGGTAGTTTATCAACAGCCTCTTTAATAGCAGCTTTCGTCATGACAATAATGCGGGACAGATCCGAGTATTTGTTCGCCGTTTTCAGAAGCCGTTTAACCAGCAGTTTATCGGGAGACCAGTCAAGATCACCAATGTTATGCTGCGGTTGCTCGCCATAGCGTAGCAGTCGTCGTTTGCCATCGATATAGACTGGTGCAATCGAATGATCGGGCAGCGCACGAAAACATGAAATCGGATGTTCGCGAATTCTAGATTCGATGAACCAGCGCCCGTTATCATGAACCAGCTTTATGGGTCCGGCCCACGTCTCTTTGTCAACTGCAATGTACACATAACGCGATGGGATAAAGGGGAGTTGGAGTCCACGATCAAGCCACCGCAGTATGTCGATCTGGTTGCTGGCATTGAGTTCCAGAATCTCAGACGTGTGTTCCGGAGGCTTATGCCAATCGATTCGATAGCGATCACTGCGTGTATCTGTTTCATCAAACGTGGGAAAGAAATCGTATGAGAAAGTCCATAATGTGCCTTCGACAGCTTCTTCTGGAGCCTTATACCATGAAACGTGCCCACGATTGGGAAACTCTCGTTCTGGGTCTGTAAGTTGCACCCAGTTCCCGGAGTCAGGATTCAGGCGATAGAGTGGCATCAGCAGTGCAATAAGACTGTCATAATGCATCCAGGTTCGTTCGACCTGACCAAGAATGATATCATGTTCCATAATCTACCTCATGCTCCAGATTCATGCCCATGGGTGATAGCACGCACACATGGCAAAAGAGATTCGGGAACGAAAGACAGTTCTGCAAGTGCTTCGCAACCGGGATATGCAGCTATCTGGGAGACAGTTCGCTGTGTTACACGTGGCAGGGGAATGACCTTTTCACATTGGGCACGTCCCGGGAGTACTGTTGCAAGCCAGCGCGCACGGCGCAGCGTTGCTGTTGAAAATGACCGCTGAACAGCCTGAGAAGAAACGGATGTCCCGATGAAACGAAAGCTCAGTCTACCGAATGCACCCGCATCAAGCCAGAGATCGATCCGTGTCTCAGGATAGCGTGCCTCCAGCAACACGTCGCTCAGCATATCCACAAGTTCCGAGGTAGATAGGTTCTCTCGGAGCCACATCTCGCCGTTACTCTGCCATCGTACCGTGACAGGAACAGAACACCAGACTTCAACCTTCGGCTGCGCTTCCACAGCATCGGGAGATGGGGCAAACATACATAGTTCTGAACCATCACGGAATGCGTATCTAGTTACCATCCGTTCTCCCCATGTCAGTTGTACAGTCAACTGGCATGGAGATGTCGTCGTGCCGACATGTTCTAGTTCACGAGCAACCAGATGCAAGGAAGATGCTACGAGCTCATCGACAGAAATACGGTAGCTTCCCGGTTCATTGAAGCACGTTGAGTAGAAAGCCAGGTCGGTATGGTGTTCGTCTTTCACTGGTATGAGCGCAAACTCGATGTCCTGCCCAACCACAACGACAGGCAGGCCAGCTTCACTGTATCCCGCTGGTGGTGTAACCAGATTTAGACGATAGCGTGCTTCAGCAAGCTGATAGCCTAAACGCTTGCACCAGTCACGAATATGGTCGTCTCGTTGCATAGGCAACCGGATCATCCAGGCCTGCCAGTTATTGCGTATACCCAGGGACTCATAGAGAACCGACGACGGTGGCGGCATATATTTGCTACGCCTGCCCGGGTTACGCATGTATTCAATTACATAATAGTCAGTACCCGGAGACAATTCCTGGTTTGCCGTGAGATAGGTACCGTTCTCGCCTTCGAAAAGCACTATATCGGCATGCATACCAGGCGGCGCTATAAACCAGGAATGTACATCCCATGCCTCTGGCACGGTTCCCTCGATATGAAGCATGTAAGGCTCATGTCGGGGTGGCACTATCATCACATCACCACCACGTCCCGGCCAGAGTCGGGTTGCCGGCAATGCGCCAACTCCGTCGACGATGATTTTCCAGCTTGAAAGTGTCTGAAGCAAATCATCGGCACGTTGACTCGATTCCACCGGTAGTTCGGCGAATTTGAGCGCCAGATCCCAATGTGAGTCGCTTTCGAGGAAGACGAGTGACATCGCATGCGAGATCACAGTCGTTTGTCGTTCTTGCGAAACTTGAGCTTGAGTTTGTGGTTGCGGATGGACAGAGTCTCTGGAAATACCAGATGCGCCCGTGGATATTAGGCCTTTGTTTGAAAGCTCACTGACAAGCGAACCAGGCAGCGTGCTGTCTACGCGATACCCGTTCCTGGTAAGAAGATCCAGAGCCTGCGATGAAACCTGCCAGGTAGCAAAGCTGCCTACCCCCGGCACAGGGCCTTTGATGATGTATTCACCGTTTTTCTTTTGTCGTAGTTTTGCCATGATGACTTCACATCTATGTGACTGATGAACTTTCTTCCGCCCGCATGCTCGTTGTTGACCCGTTTCTACAACGGCTCAGTGCGTTGGCGAGATGCATCGGTAAAACGTGGGCAGCTATAGCGGATTTCACAGGCTTCACAGGTTTCGCGATCAACTGGATGCGTGGGAGGGAGCCACTGGCAGTGAAAGGGTTGTTCCCGTTCGGTTTCGATGGCGTCCACCGTATTGTGAAAGTCTGTGACGGCGGCCGCGATACGTGTGGCATGAGGATGGATGACATAGATCAAGTTTTTGTAGACCAGCGCATTGCCGCCAGCCATGTCCCAGGTATGATCGTTGCCCAGCTCGCCGATAAAAACCAGTACGGAACGAGCCGGGTACATGCCGGTTTGCTGACGATATAATTCGGCATATACACGCATCTGGTATTCGTAGTCACGGAGCATGCTTTTGGAAACAGGCATATCCCCTGATTTATAATCCCAGATCTCTACATCCTGCACTGTGGTCTTGTAGGGTAGTGCCAGGGCGTGACTGACTGCTCCTGATAACACATCGACTACACCATTTAGCACATAGTCCCGTCCAGTCATTGTTTTCAGCGTGCGCTCCAGGCGATATTCGGTTTGTTGAACATGCGGAAAGAATTGTCTGCCCAGCAGATGCAGGAAGCGCCAGATGAGCTTGCTGGCTGTTTTTTGTTGCTGTTTGGAGTTATAAGGGCGCACGCCAGAGCGGATAAGGCGTTCGTGTGCGTCTGCGACCAGTTTCTCAACTGCGGCCATATCAGGGAGGGCGGTGGAACCAGATCGATAATCACGGTGAATTCGATCCAGGACATCGTGGACGAGCGTTCCAAAATAGCGCTGGGTAGCCGTTGCACTACAAAAACCTCGCACCTTGAAGAAGCCATACTGACGGCGACAGCGTTTGTAGGAAAGAATATCCGCTGTGGTCGAGTATGTGCGGATATGTCGGTTTACGGTCATAGAAGGGACGCTCCAACCGGTTAGCAACGATGTCATACTCATAGTAGATGTACTCCTGCACGTGTTAGCGCGACGCGACTATCAAGGGCACTTCCATGTTTGTCATACCCCACTACATCACTCCATTCATCAATCTTGTTGCCGCTGATAATCAACAGGCGTTTGGCGCGCGAATAGGCGACGAAGAAGAGCCGAATGGCGTCTTCAGCAGCTCGCAACTCCCGTGTCCGGCGGTAGGGTGGTTTGGTCGGGCGGCGAACAAAGCGATCAAATTCGTCTTCCATACTGTGTGTATCGCCAGGCCAGGGTTGTTTATCGGGCCGGAGTACAAATACAACCTCGAACTCCAGTCCCTTGGACTGATGGATGGTCATTACATTGACCATGCCCGGCTGGATGCTGATGTCATCGTCTTCCGGGTCATTCAGCTTGTCGTGGATGCCCTCGACAAACACGGCATACACGTTGTACCGAGACCATGGGTGAATTGCACATACTCCATCAGCACCTCGTTCCAGCCGCAATTCGCCCTCATCATATAGTGATTCGTACTCGGCCAGAATAAGATTAAGCGCTTTAAGTCGCGCATTCGCTGCTGCGTCGTTCAGTCCACTCGCAAAGGGGTCATATGCCAATAGCTTGTAGAACAAACCGGATACCGTGACTCGCCGTCCCCCGGAGCGTACAAGGTAGTTGTAGGCTTTGGTTGGATCATAGGGCGCTCGACGCACTGCTCTTGCAGAGACATCGACATAGCGTTTTACATCAGCATACGCACCGGCAGCGACCAGGTCGTGGTAGGTATCACGAACTTCTTGTAGATATTTCTCCACACTTCCTGGCAGTTTCGCCGGCAATGGCAGTTCATCAGGATCGAGGATTTCTATCAAGGCACCCAGCAACGCTCGAAAGAGCTGATCCTTGTGTGCAACACCACTGCGCGGATTGTAGAGCGGGATATTCGCCGCACGGAGTGCGTTTGTGAAGGTTCCAATCGCATGTGATGTTTCACGGGTGCTGAACGACAAAAGGGCAATCTGGCTATAATCTCTGATCATGCCGTGCGTGCGTAGCTCCTGAATAACCTTGACCACTTTTGCTGCTGCCTTTGGATTTGTCGTCTCGGCAATTGCCATCACTGCTGGATAGTCTCCACTCACATCTGATGCAGAGAGCAGTGGGCGTTTGCCGGGAGCACGCACCCGGATCTGTCGATCTTTCATTTTTGGATGGTTGTCAATGAAGCGGTTCACCCATGCAACAATATCCGGGTGGCTGCGCCGGTTTTCACGCAGGTTCACCTGAACTGGCTTCTGCGTGAGATAATGCTGGCATGCCATATCAAAATCGATCAATGCCTCAACGGTCGCACCGCGAAAGCGGTACAAGGACTGATCGTCGTCACCAACCACAGTGAGGTCACCGCTGTGTGCTGCCAGGTGAAAATAAATTTGTTCCTGAATCGGGTTGGTATCCTGGTACTCATCAACCAGGACAGTGAGTCCAGATCCATCCTTGCTCCCCAGCCAGCGTTGACCTGCTGGCGTGGCCAGGAAATTTAGAAAATGGGCCTGGAGGTGGGCCTGGTCACAGCGATGTGTTTCGTGCAACGCCATGACATAGGCATCATACGCATCGGCCAGCCGCACAAAATCGGGATCGGCTGTTGCGCGCAGGTCTGCTGCCAGAATGCTATTTTCAGTCAACCGGTTGAAGAGCTTGGTTGCCCCGGTTGCTCGATCTGCTTGTGTGGGAGAAAAGGTAGCGTCAGGTCTGACTATGCCAAAGCGCTGCCAGAATACCAGATCATCGCACTTCAGCAGTGGGTTTCGTGATTGGCGCACAAAAAACTCCTGCGTCAACTCATCTTCCAGCAACCGAATGCGTAGGGTCGGATCGTAACGTTGGTCCTGCAAAATGTGTGAGCAGATACTGTGCAGCGTTCCTACCGTGATCTGGGTCACATCGATGGCCTCTGCAGCACGCAAACCAGCGTCGATCAACTGCTGGCGATTGAGAATGAGTCGCGACTCCAATTCCGCTGCGGCTTTGCGCGTAAATGTAGTCAGAACAATGCGATGAGTGGGCACATCGTCAACCAGGATACGCTTCAACAACAGCCAGACCAGGGTATGCGTTTTGCCCGTGCCCGGTCCCGCAATAATCCAGAGTGGTCTGGTATAGTCGTGTTCCACCGCCTTGCGCTGATCTTCGTTGAGTGGCACGATGCCATTGTGAGCGCGTGCCAGCGCGTCAACATAGTCATTCATATGAACTGGCATGGCTGCCTCCTGCGTATGCGTGCAATATCTCGCGCACGACGCCACTCTTGCCACGTGTGCGCAACCAGAGTACTTGTCCGTGCAGTGCGCCGGCCTGATCTAGATCGCGTACGATGTTCGTTAGATCGTGGCCAGTGTAGCCGGTAATCACCGCGACCAGGCTGCACTGAGCGATTTTGTCGTAGACACTGGTGCGATCCACCCGACCTTCGCTTGATGGCGCGACATCAATGCACTCGGTCAGGTTGTAGGTTTTCCGTAGTTCGGAGGCCACTTCGCGGCGTGTATGCTCATGACCACCCACCAGTGCCAGACGCTCACCAGTCAGGGTGATGGGTTCGTCCTGGTCTGGTTCTGCCAGGACGTCCAGACCAGCATGGATCAGGGCTTCCTGTTCGACACGCAGATGCTCGTTGAGCATCGTAGCGCTGTCACGGTCGAGAAAGTGGAGTGCCCGGCGCAACCAGTTCATATAGGTCGGCACTGGCTGGTTTAGACGCAACGATGCATTGATCTCGTCCATGCCAATCGACATGTATTCGCCACTCAGCACCTCAGCTAAACCGCTGATGCCAGGTACATATGGTTCAACAATCTCCAATAGGTGAAAATGCTCTTCCCGGCTGATGGCCTGCCTCTGTCGCAACGTACGCACATCATCAGCCATCTGCGCCAGGCGCTGTAGATCCTGCTGGCTCGCCAGAAACTCCAACCGGTCGGTCCAGGCTGGTATCCATCGCTCATCACCACCTGCGAGCAACAGCGTACAGCGAATTTCGAGTACGGTGCTGGTGCGCTCAAGTGCATTATTCTGCGAACCGTTCGCCTGTAGATAAGCCTCGCAGCACTCGATAATCTGGTTGCTGTTCACATCTTCTGGTTGCTCGATATAAAAGGTCTCGGCCAGATACGCATAATCAGCCGCCTCCAGCAGATCACGAGCCTGGTTGAGCATCATACGGTAGGGTCGAATCGCACGCTCATGCTGATTGGTGGCAGCCCAACTACGGGCCAGCGGGAGCAGGATGGGACGTGCATACACACCTGCAGCCCATGCTGGCTCAAGCAAAGCGAGAGCTGCGGCAGTCTGGCCAGACCAGTACAGCGCCACACCGCGCAGCATCTGGAGACTGGTATCCAGTTCTGGATCAGCAGGGATAAGGTCGAGAACGTCACGGTAGCGTCCAGCGTCAAGGAGCAGTTCAGCCCGACGGCGCAGCACCTCCATACGACTTGCCTCATCATGGGTGGGTGCCGTCGCATAGATGGTCAGGGCAGCATCCAAATTGTCGGCTGCGGCATACGCTGCTGCCAGTGCCAGTTGAATATCTAGCACCAGCGAGCGATGTTCACCAGCTAGCGCCTCAAGGTGCATGATTTGTTCAGCCGGACTCACTTGCACAATTGCCGCCAGACGCTCGGTCAGAGTCTCGCTCATAGGCTCACTGACCGGTTGTTCAGGGGGAAACTCTTCACGCAACAGAGCGCGGATCCGCTCAGCCTGGTGCAGGCGTTCCAGTTCAGGCAAGAAAGTCTGCGCGATGGCACGAACTGTCTGGCGGGCTTCGGCTATCTGGTGCTGTCGACCAAAGCCGATATATGCACGCAGCAGTTGCTCAACCAGCACATTGGACGTTGGCAGGGCCAGGATCTCGCGCTGGCGCGTTTCGTAGAGTGCCACGATCTTCTCGTACTCTTCACGGGCGCTGTAGAGCGCAATATGTGTGCGCAGGATACTGCTGGAACTGAGCAGTGGTTCGTTCAAAGCCGCTTCGATACTGGAAAAATCTGCCTCCCGGATGCGTTCCTCGACCCAGGACAGGTTGAGTTCCTGGCCTGGTTGCGACTGGCGTGGCAGGTCGGCATGAACCTGTGACACCGCATCGTGGAAACGGCTTTGCCAGGCAAGAAGTGGTTCAAGCGCTGACTGTGACTGTGGGGCGCTGCCATGGGTTGCTGGTGCGCCAGCTATGCCACCAGGCTGATTGCTACTGGTTGCCGCTACCGCCGTCCCGGCCAGCGCACATACCTCGTCCCAAAGCTCTTCTACTGCCTCCTGTGTTGCTGTGACAAACAGAAAATGGCTGAAATTGCTGTTGAACGAGGGCATCAAGGTGCTAACCCAGTGAAATCGTGTGCTGAGTGCCCGCCGTAGAGCCTCGGCCTGGAGGTCGTTCACACACCGAACAAACAACCGAACCTGCTCAGGGCGGCTTTCGTTGACCGTGATACGTTTTGGGATTGTCATAGCGATCGCCCCTGGTCAAAGAATTCACGGCAGCGTTCGGCAATTTCCGCGATGCCGCGCTGGTCATGACGATAGTCGTAGAGTTCGGCATTCTGGCTCAGGCCGCTGCTCGTCAGATTGAGTGAACCGTCGAGCGCACCAAAATGACCAGCATAGGCTTTGGCGTGCAATTCGGCCCATACGCGTACATCGATCCGGGGAGTAGACTCAGCAAGGTGGCGCAACGGTGGGTGGTAGGTTGCATCTGCACCAACAACCATACGTACCGTGCCACCATTCATTGCAATCTGGCGTAACAGGTCAAACAGGTGCAGGCTGTCGCCATGCACAGCGACGACCTGGGCAAATGAAACGTGATACGGTGTTGGCACACGAAAATTTGTCACCCAGGGCGCTACGACCCAGAATGTATAGTCATCAATAACCTGGGAAGCCAGCACTTCGTTCAGCAGAAAGTTATAGATCATCGCCTGGCCGCTCCGTTGAATGGTTGAGCGTTTGGTCATCTCACCCCTCGCTACATAAGTGGTCGTATGGTCAACTCAACCAGTGGCGGCTGGACTGGATCGGCGGGATAGACAGTTCGGACATCGACAATCAGCGGGTAGTACATGCCCATTGCCGTATCAACCCCGGCATCAGTGAGATAACTCACTGTTGCGCAGAGAGCTGCGAGTTGCCGACCCTCGGCACGAATATAGGCTGCCTGGTTGCCCTGCTCAAACACACTGCGTAGCTGATCCAGAATGGTCTCCGGTGCGTCGCCAGAACTGACGGTAAGGGTTGCAGAACAGCGTACCTGATCCAGCCACTCGGCCAGCAGTGTCTGACTGAGGATCTGACGGGCAAGACCAGGCGACTCAATGTCTCCCGAGCGATCATCGAGACAGGAGGGGCAAGAGCCACGGCAGGTGATCAGCAGACGACGTTCGACAGCATTCTCAAAGGTTTTGCGCACCTGTTTGATAAAGGCGTCCAGGGCTGGCCTGCGCGCAGGCCGAGGCCCATATTCGTCCTCATAGGCCCGCAGCAACGTGCGCAACTCCGGGTATGCTGGCGTGTCGCCCTCAGGGGACGGAGCAGATACCGCCTGGTAGAGCAAGGCACTGGCTTCCGTGAATGACGGTTCACGACCAAACTCGCTGGTGCAACGGGGCAAAAACTCAACGTTGATCTCACGGTACAATCGCCAGTTAGCAATCTGATGATCAACGCTCGTATCGTTATAGTCCGGACCAAAGACCCGTAACAACGCTTTGATCTGCTCAGGCGGCACTGGCAGGCCTAGTTGTCGCCGAACGAGACCGTGCAAGCATTCCAAATTCTGGCGACGCTCAGTGGCAGTGCGTGCAGCCAGTACACGCTCAACGTGCTGACTGCATGTGGTCAGCCATGGTTCGGGCTGGGTAAGCAGGTGCCGGAGCAACGCTTCTTCCTGAGCTGTTGGGCAATGGGTTAGTTTGTGGGTCAACTCTGACCAGATCCGTTCAGGATGGGTGCGCAACAATTCCTGGGTGGCACGTAGCACACCAATACCACCGACGCCAATCTCATAAAGCCAGATTCGGTTGGCGGCGCGGCCCTCGAAGTCGGCCTGAAGCTCTGTCGAGGCTGCCACATAGTTCAGCGCCTCGACGCCAGCTATTTCCTGTGCGACCTGGCGCAACGCAATCGCCACGCTATAAACAAAGGTATCGCGCAGATACTGGCGGAACAGTGGTTCGCCCGGCTCAGAGTGAGTACATATATCGAGGAACAGACTGAGATAGCGATCCTGTTCCACCAGACGACGCACACCTTTCTGTTTCTTGTCCGAAAAGCCGTGGATATCTGTCATAGCCCGATTCAGGGTGCTTGTAAACTCCGGATTGTCTGGGTGCAACCAGGATCGCAGATCATCGATATGCTGGCCATTGGTGTTGAGTCGCTGATCAACAAGCGTGAGTAACGCATCGGCCAGATTGCTAGCCGGAAAGTATTGTGCGCCATACTCGACTGTCAGGAGTGAGATAAAACGATGGCGAATGCTATTGCTGCGAATGCGTCGGGCCAGTATGGGGGATAGCGTACACTCATCGAGTGTCGCCAGATCGAGATCGAACACCAGTGCCTCGGTGAGCATCTCGAAGCCAAGTGCAACATTGCCCAGATGGTTCTGACGGCAAAAACCTGATCTGCCACCGATTTCCTCTGCTTGACCTTGATCGAACATGAGGGTGTACTGACTGCCCAATATCAGGCGTTGCACTTTAAGCAAGTTCAGATTGTCTGGCTCATCGCTGTGGATCACTGCTTGTGTGAACAACGCGGTGGCCAGATCATTGGTGCGTAGCGAGGTATGACTGCGCTCCAGCGTGTATGCACGGGTGGGTGTTTCGCGTTCAGCGCGAAAGGCAGTTGCCTGAATAGGATAGGCCGAACTTGAATGGGCCAGTCGCTTGACCACCTGAGATACGGAGCTATCGCCACGGTGCTCTTCAAGCATGCCCGTTTCTGGATCGGCAAACCAGAAGGAGCGATTATGATTCACACTAAACTGTTTTGGCATGATATCAACTGGGCGATAGATCGTCAGGGTACGCACACGTTGCGGCTGAATGCCCACCAATTTAAGAGCCCGACCAGGCAACTTGACGGTATCGACCTGCTCACGGAGTTCCTCCGTTGTGTAATACGAGTCGATCTCAACGAGGGGGCGGCTGGGATCAACCGCAATAGGTGGCACCCAGACAGCACCCTGGCCGCCACGAAAGGTTACATTACCAGGTATCGTCTCCGTCAGCGCCAGGCTAATACTCTCGGCCTGGGGAACAGATGATGAGGTAGACTCCGGGCGATAGTTCACGCGCACCTCAGGCAAGTTGATGTCTGAGAACAAGTTTTCTGGTAGATAGCCGCGTAGAATCTTACGCAGGAAGACTTCCTTGTCGCCAGTGCTGATGCGTGGATGGACATTCTGTACCAGACCGTTATCGAGGATGCCGAGCAGCAAACCATCTGGATCGCTGGTCAAAACCCGTGACAGCGCCTCCACGTCCATAGCAAAACAGCGGCGCAGATAGTCCTTGAATGCCAAGAGTATATTCGGGTCAGCAGTTTGCTGGAGCAAGTAGCGAAAACTGGCACTATCAAGTTTCTCAAACTCAAGGCAGGTGCCTGTGACATGCGCCCGGTAACAGAGCCAGTCGAATAGCGCATAGAAGCCGTGAATACGCTGAAGAAAGCGATTCTGGGAATGCAGTGGCACCTTACGAAAAACCGGGTCAATCAGTACATGCTGATTACGGAACAGAAAGAGATCGGTCGATTTATACGGACTGAGGACTGTCACCACAATCGGGCGTGTCCCAACCTTGCGGCCACCCCGCCCCTTACGCTGCACAAAACTGGCGACATTCGATGGTGCTGTATACTGGATGACACACATCAATGCATCATCATCGTAGCCCACTTCCAGGGCGCTGGTGGTGATAATCAGGTCATCATCAGGATCGATAGGCGTATCCCGATCACTGCCTGACTTGCGCTTGATCACCAGGGGTTCGACACGGGCCATTGTTCTCTGGCTGAGTACCCACCAGCATTCACCAGAACGAAAATAGGGACACGCCGGGTCTGGCAAGCCACGCTCGCACCCACAATCCCCTGACGATGCATGACCAAACAAGTGTGGAAACAAGCGACGATTGAATGGCGGAAATCGATAGGCGTAGAGCGGAACATCCGTAATAGGGCGTGATTCTAGGGGGTTATTATGCTCACGATGCTGTTTACGTTGCTCAATTTGCCAGGGACGTTGGCGTTCAGCATCTTCCATCTGGTAGCGCCAGCGCCCAACGACATCGAGCGACTGAACAAATCCGAACGCACGATATTTCGATAGGTCGCTACCACTCGGCGGCTGCGGCATCGTATGCAGCACACACATTGTGGTCTGAATAAGTGTTGACAACACAGCGGTATCTTCGCTATCCTCCGCGCGCACAAAGATATACCGTTCAGCACCGATAACCTCCAGTGCATCTTCGTGTGGGCGAATTTCGCTAATGCGCGTGATCGGCAAGCCTGTCAGTTCAGCGAGAAATTCGGTTGGCCGGGCAATCGTCGCACTTAACCCAACAAACGCCAGGTTGTGCGTATCACCACGCTCCTGCTTGCCAAGCCGAATACGCGACAAGACACGGCGCAACAGCAATGCCACCTGCGTGCCGGCAGTCGATGTCTGAAGATGGATCTCGTCGAGCATCACCACCGATGGTGCGACAAAACGGGTTGTGCCGAACAGGTACTGATACTCTGAGGAGAGCAACCGTCGGTTGAGCGACTCGGTCGTGGCTACCAGAACATCAGGGGGAGATGTACGCATCACATCACGAGCAAACCGAATAAATGGATAGAGTTGGCCACACACCGGACAACGCAGGACGGTTGTATCGGTCAGGAGGACACCCAGGCGCTTCGGTTTATCAGCGCAGGAACATCCGTCTGTACCGACACAATAGGCGAACGGCGACAGATAGCCACCGAACTCCTCATCAAATGACCATCCTCGCTTACGTAGCAGGTCACGTTGCCATGCTGACGTACGGCTCAAATCGTACTCTTGGTAGACTGCCGCCCCACTTTCAATACCGATGGTGAGCTGCGGCAACTGCCGATCTGCAAGGATCTGATTGACGTGGAATAGTGCTTCAACAAAATCACTCAACTGATTTTCCGACAGAGCCACCCGCGGATACAGACAGATGGCCTTGACCCCGACCTGTTGACGCAGACACCGGTCAATGATCATCTTCGCCAGCATAGGGAGAAAGAACGCATACGTCTTGCCGGCACCTGTGCCAGCAGTGACCACCACGCCGCGCTCCATGCTGCGCTGCTGTCCAAGCGCAATAATCTGGAGAATGGCATGGAGCCCATCTTCCTGAAACTGGCTGATAGTTCGCACCTTCGGCAGTCGGGTCTCAATGACCTCACGCAAGATATCGCGGCACACCACGGCATCAGGGCCAGCATCTGTCAAGAGGTCGAGATAGTCTGATGGCACGCGCCAGCGCCGAGGCACGCGGCGTGGTGCGACATGAAACGTCACATCACCGCTCAGCCGCTTGAGACCACTGATGCGCTGGCGCTGTTGCTCGCCAGCGTTCTTGGCAATTCGCTGGCGCAGCAAAGTGAGCAGGCGCACAATCTCTGCGATACGGCTACGAAACATCCACTCGGCGGGATCGTCAGCGTCATTGAATCGAATAATCAGCAAGGCAGCATCGAGGTGGCGCAGCACAGTGGACAGCACAGCCTCACGGTCGGATAATGGAGGTAATGTCGAATCAACGGGACGATACTCCGTAATAAGTTCCCGTCCGGATAGCGTGACACGATACATGCCATAGGCAATCTGCTCAGCTTCGCGCTGTTCAATATATGTCAGCACATCATCGCTCAGGCGACCAAGATCAAGCATGGGATCAGACATATGGTTCTCCAATAGAGAACAAATGAGGCTCCGCTCGTTTGAGCGGAGCCTCATAGAAGCCAGAACCAGGAAGAAGATGTGATAAATACGGATACACGGTCATACACGTGCTACCCAGAGAGTATAGTGGCCCAGTACCACAAGCCAGATATGTACCTGCTACCAGAGTCATCGGTTGACCCGACGGTACATTGCCGGGCGAATACTGTTAGTATAACACCTGTGGTTTACCAATAGAGAACCAGTGACAGTAGATGGCTCACAGAACGAACACTACTTGTTGTCCATGATGTCCACAGGTCATACACAAAGAGCCGCCCATGTGGGCGGCTCTCTTCGTAACACGATACGCCTATCGCTTTGTCGCCTGTTCCAGGCGAATCAGATAGATCAAGTTAGTATCTGCGGAAGGCTTGCTATGTGGTGTCGTGCGCATGATGGATCCGTGTTCTTTTTCAGGCGGAGGTAGCTTCGTACGTGCTTCAGATCAGGACACTATCGGTATCCGCTCAGTGGCGATGCGTATGTCTACAGCCACTGCCAACCCAGGCGGTGGCGCAGCACTGCACGCCAGAGAATGACATGGTCTTCAATGCGTTTATGTATAGTCCGGCGAATGCGCGGGGTCATGTGGAAGGTGGTATACATATGGCTGTTCTTTCTCCTGGCCGAGCAGCCGGGAAAAGGCGGCGTCCACCTCACGAGATACCTCGTGATCATGCGCTACCTGCTGAAACCGGGTATACGCCTCCTCTCCCTCGGCGGCCAGGCGTTCCTGTTCCAGCGCCTGAAAGCGGTCCAGAGCCTGTGTTGCGGCGTCGGTGGCCTGGGTGAGCGTCGTACGTGACATGGTGATTCTCCTGAAGAGCGATAATCAGCATCACCATGCCTGCCCCTCCGGGCAGCGCGGTGATGCTGCTCGGAGCGAGAGACGAGAAAAATAGATGATTACGTCCAGCGGTCGAGAAGAACCTGCGTCCGCTGACGGGTCACGTCCTTAGAGACAGCGGCGGCAGCCGCATGGTACGTAGCGGCGCGATCAAACAGCATACGGTCACTGACATCCCATTACTCGCTGGTGAGCTGGCAGGATGCGCAGTCGAACAACGCCGCTGACAGCGCTTCTGGTTCGAGGCCGTCCTTACACTCCATAGTGGTGTTCCGTCTGGGCGACGGTATACTGCACAGCCGCCTCACGCAGCAATCGCTGCGCGGTGGCCAGGTCGCCCGTGCGAGCGGCCTGATGCATGGCGCGACAGTCTTCAGCGGACATGCGAGCAAGCATGCGGGTGAGATCGGTGCGAGACAGAATGATAGAGCCAGTATCGGTGGGAATGCGGCCTCCGCCGCTCCCATAGAGAGACGTGAGGCGCATGGTCCTCTCCTTCTGTATGACACAGTCACCCCCACCGGTGGCTGCAACGGGTGTGGTGTGCCTCCGGATGGGCGGAGAACTATATGGTGAACGGTGACCGGGTCACCGGAGATATCGGGTGTTCCCCAGATCTGTCCCGGCAGTCACGGCTCCTGGCTGGGATGCGCCGTGCCATGACCACCCTGATGCACCAGGGGGTGGCTGGATCGCATGGATCGTCAGGCACAGTCCGCCAGACGCAGGGATAGCGTCAGGATGTGACAAAGCGGGAGAGGGAGATCCGGAACAGGACACACCTGCACCGGGTGCAGCAGTCGTGCAGACGCATGTCTCCGTACCGCTATGTGATATGCGGCGCTAACGTCGGTGATCTGTCCGGGGGGGATCGGTGATCATCTGGCCAGGGTGGCCAGGGTGGTACGGCACTCGTCTCTCTGACCACGGTCGGCGACCCGCGCTGGGAGTAGCGACCGCTCAGAGGCATCGGCTGGGTGACAAGGTGCGACACAGCTCTGGTTCAGATGTGGCCAGCGACTGTGGGATAGGAACCGGCCGCTGGAAACGATGTGCCAGCATAGCCCGCTACAGACCAGGCCAGGCGGCAGATCGCCTCCACCGGGAAGCTGATACCCGTTGGTCGGGGCAGCAGACAACCAGATGCTGCATGTCAGTATACCAGAGCGGGACACAGCAGGAGGATAGGCACGCAGTCCTGTCTGGGGGGTGGTACTCTACCGCAGGTCTGTCTCTGATCCCGGAATCCGTTGGCGCGTGATGCCGTGTGCTGCTGCCAGACAGCAACAGGATGATGGAGATCCCGGCATCCCTTCGCTGACCGCTGTCCCGGAATGAGTAGCATTGCACCGCATTCCAGACGCATCAGCGTCTCCTACATGTCCGCGCCAGCTTGTCACGTGTCCAGCAGATCCCGCGCAATCCGCAGGGCCGCGTAGATATCCGCTGCCACGGCATCCACACCGCTGGTGGGCTGGCTGCTACCCACCAGGATCGTTGCGATGCCCAGCCGGTGCGCGGGCAGCAGAGTATCCGCCCGATCGTCGATCATGACGGCCTGCTGCCCGGTGATGCCGCGGTGGTCGAGGATACGCTGATAGCCAGCCGGGTCGGGCTTGGGTTGGTACCGCAGCCAGTGCAGATCATAGATGCCGCTGATGTGCCGGGTGATGGCGAGCGCTGCAAGGACACGCTCGGCGTAGGCGTGTGGGGCATTGGTAAAGATGACCCGCTGGCAGGGCAGATCGGCGAGCAGGTCGCTGAGAACCGGGTCAGGGGCCAGCAGTGTGGCCAGATCCAGATCATGCACGGCGTGCAGATAGATCTGCGGATCTATCCCATAGCGATCCATCAAACCGTGCAGGGTCATCGGGTAGAGTCCCCGAAAGCTATGCCGCAGCGCATGCGCCTCGGCTTCGCTCAGGCCCAGGTGTTCCATGATAAAGCGAACCATCCGGGTGCGGACGGCCTGCCGCACCGGTGCCGTCGGTGGATAGAGGGTGTCATCCAGATCACAGAGGAGCGTGGTACGCATGGCCTCCTCGCAGATACACTGCCAGTCCTGGCGCTATGATAGCGCAGATGCGGCGGATGGGCCAATCGCCCAGATCCCCGGTGAGTGACCCCTGATCTGCGACATCATCTGGTCGACCATCAACTCCCAAGCTCGTCGTTCTCGCCACACGCGGTATGGAGCCGTTCGCGCAGCGTTGCACGGAGCGCGACCAGCCGGGTTGGCTGGAGGGCGAGAGCGGTCAGCACATCGAGGACAGACCGCAGGGACTCCGGTGAGAAATGGGCCAGCATGTCCGCTAGCGGCATGCCCGCGTTCCAGCGATCACCAGGCGCTGATTCCGCATGCAGAAGCCATTGCTGTGCCAGGGTGACGCCCGATAGATGCGGCTGGCGTAGCAGCAGCAGGACGTCATCATCTGAAGCCTGCAGATACGTCACGGCTGTAAAGAGCGCATCTGGTTTGAGCCAACCTCCCTGGCCCCGTTCCCAACGGAGGATCTGGTTGGTGGACACGCCGATGGCCCCGGCCAGCGTCGCCTGGGTGATACCGCGTGCCGTTCGAATGGTACGGAGATAGTCTGCGACCGCGTTGCCCATAAGCGTCTCTCCTGGTCTACCCGTGCGAGCGCTTCGTCGGTGTAGCACCGTCAGCGTCAATCGGAGACTCGCGCAGCACCACTGCACCTGCCCGGCTGCGCAGACACCAGCGTGGCGTCGTCTGGTGTCGCATGGTCGCTGGTGTCTGCGAGCGATTTGCCGCACACAAGCGGTCAGTATACCATACACCTCCATGCGACTAGCAACATGATACGGCCCTCGGCGATACTCTGTTGGAAGCGATGGTACGCTGTCGTCTAGACTCCGCACGGTAGCTCTGCGTTCACGTCTGGGATAGCTGAGTACATACACGTATGGCACTCGTCAGGGCGGTGTCATTGCACGACACACATCACATCGATCTGCTATGCATGTCAGGCTATTCAGTTGTAAGGAGAAAAGGTACTATTGTAACTCAGGAGCAAAGAACTATAAAAACAAAACGATATCAGGTAAACAATTCTCCAGGTAGAGGTAATAATACGTGAAGTATAGACACGCTGCATCCACGCCGGAAGGACATGCACATGATTACTGACATCGATCAAAAAAGAGTTCTCCAGACACTTAAGCGGAACACATTGGCTGAATACTGGGGAGGATACTTTGCATTTGCCGAGAATGCATCGAATCTTCACGAGATTACACGAACAGAATTACGCATGGAGATTACCAGGTGCAAGTCACAGACTCAGCCATTTGTCGACTCCCAGGTGGTCATAAGCAATTCACTTGGAAGATTAAGTTCACGGCATACGTTCCATCGACAGTTCAGTGAACAGTTCCCCGATCTGCACCCAGAACAGATACTCGGCATGCAATTATATACGCTCATGCTCGAAGATGATGACGTGTGGATGTATATCCCAACGCACCATGAGGGACATGTATTCCCTCACGCGACCTATTTGCGCGTCAACACCTGACGCAACCGCCTGGTATACCATGGTGTGGACAAGTGGATCAACCCAGGAAAGATTTTCACCGTTATGGACAATTACGTGTTCCTCATTGCGCTGGCGTGTATCCGTGTGCATGAGATGGACGCTATCAGGTGCCACGAATGGACACTCTTCCCATTCCGGTCAACGGTAACGGATCGAATTGGGTAAGCTATTTTCACCGGCGCACATATGCCCCGCTATGTTCTCATCTTCTGGGGTCTTTTTCAGAACACGGGATTCAACGAATACCTCGTGCGTGGCTTAGATATTTTTTTAGTATACATGTCTTCCTGCATGTACTCTTTCTCAAACATCCTACCAATCAATTCACCTCCCTCTTTTCCTGGGTGTTTCTTCTCGGTGCTGGCATTGCTGGCATAGTCGATATCGTCGTACGCTGGTCATAGTCTCACTCGCGCTGGATAAGGAATGGAGGTGGCGTCACCGTTACCGTATGCGCATCGATGCTGGGTACACATTGACATTGTATGTCAGTCACTGCCATGTTGCTCGATGTGGCTTCGACCATCCTTTCTGGTATATGTTTCCATCTCTGATGTCAGTGTAACATAGTCAGGTCACCACAAAAAAACACGGCCTCCCATGGACGTCCATAGGAGGCCGTGATAGCATCGTGGAGACTATGAACGTGTAACCATCGCATCGCTCCCCAGCGCCAATGAGCAGCATTGCCCACTGGCAAGCCGCTGGTGGTGACCATGCTGCTCCATCGCCGGGTTCGTGCAGTACGTGCAATTCGACTCCAGTCCGGCGGTACGTGAGACGCGACCCCTATTCGCCGAACCCAAGCCCTTTCTGCCGCAGCGAGATCCAACGGCCCTGACCAATGATCAGGTGGTCAGTCGTGGTAATATCCAGCAGATGGCCAGCTTCAACGATCTGGCGGGTCAGCAGGATGTCTTCGGGAGACGGATCAGGGATGCCGCTGGGGTGACAATGCGCGATCAGGATTGCCGCACTGTTGAGCCGAATCGCCTCCTTAAAGACTTCGGCAACGCGCACCTGGGCGGCGTTCACTGTGCCAACATAGAGGGTCACGATGCGCTGCACCTGATTTTTGCAATCCAGGCAGATGACCCACAGTTCTTCATGGTCGAGGTGGCCCATTTCGACCATGAGCAGCGCGGCGGCATCGGCGGGATTCCGGATGGGCGTCCGCTCGGCAGGCCGCAGCAGGTCGGCCAGGAGCCGCAGCAGATCGTAGATCGCCGGTGGGGCATCCTGGCAGCGCAGGGCCGTGTGCAACCTGGTCGTCTGGCCATCGGCAATCAGCCGTCGCAGGTCATCAACATCAATATACGGAGCCATCGCCTCGCGGAGCGACGGAACGCGGCGTGTCCGTCGTGAGCGCGGTGCCGCGAGCAGATCGGGCGTTCCAAACAGGGTGGCTTGATCGGATTCCATCGGTATACCCGTTTTTCTACCGCTGCCATCTCTACGCAGAGGGATGGCAGCGGACGATATCAAACATCTCATGCAGCAGGATGCTCTGGATCGGGTGCAGCACAGCGGATTAGCGAATTTGCAGGGGCATTAGCACGCGCAGCGCCTGACCAGACCCAACCGGCTGGATCATGACGGGCTGGCGCGGCCCGGCCACCAGGATGCGCCCCCGATCACTGTCGAGGGCCATCAGCGCCTCGGACAGCATGCGGTTGTTGAGCGCCACCTGGTCATCCGCCCCCTCGATGGCGGCGGTGATCGCACCATGGTGGTCGCCCCGATCCGGGGTCGTTGTCCGCACATCGAGGCTACCCGGCTGCCCCTCGTCGCCGCCGCTGCGGAACGACACCACCGTGGTACGGTTGGTGTCGCCCGCAAAGAAGGCAGCGATCTTCAAGGCGCTGCGGAGTTGGCCCGTGTCAACGGTGATGCTCGTCGTTGCGTTCGGAATGGACGATAGGATGCGATCCAGGTTGGGAAACGCCTCGGCCACGAGGCGCGTGACCACCTCGGTCGCGCCGACCTGGAACACCACCTGGTTGTCCTGCACCACCAGGCCCACCGTTTCCTCGGTCTTTAGCACACCGGCGACCCGCTGCAGGGTGCGGGATGGGATAATCGCTTCGTGCGTCGCCACGGGCGTGTCCAGATCCAGGATCGCCCGTGCCAGCTGCGTGCTGTCGCTGGCATCCAGGGTGATCCCATCACCAACCCGCATACGCACCGACCCAAGCACCTCGCGATCATTGTCGGGGTCGGTCGCGCCGACCACCTGCTGGATCGCACGGGCCAGATCGGCCGCAGGCATCTCGACCAGCGGATCACGGTCGGCTGCGGTCGGGATCGGCGGAATCTCATCGGCGTCGACGCCCTTCACCGTACTGGTGAAGCCAGCACAGCGAATCGTGGTCGCGCAGCGTTCCAGGTCGAACGCCAGCGTGACCTCTTCGGTTGGCAGGGCGCTGACAACATCCTTCAGCAGCTTGAACGGAATGGTCAACCCCGCCGCGCCAGCGGTCTGTGCCGGCAGGCGGAGGGTGATGCCGAGTTCCAGATTGGTCGCCTGCAGCCGGATCACGCCCTCCTCGATGGTGACGAGGACGTGTTCCAGCACGGGCAGCGAACTGCGAGAGGGAACCGCCGCGCCGACCGTGGCCAGCGCCAGCTTGAGGGCTGGCTGGGGGACGGTGATCGTCGGGGTGACGACCATCGGGGCGGGGGCGGCGTTCTTCGTCTTCTGTGCGGTCTTCTGTGCGGTCTTCTTCGTGGTTGCGGTTGTCGCTGTCATGATCGGGTGTCTCCTTGAGTAGTGATTAATTGATTGATGCAGAAAAAGGAGATCACCTGCCCCCAACCGGGGACAGGTGATCTCCGGTTGGGGGGCTATCGTCTTCGTTCAGGCGGGGCCGCACCCAGCGGCGCGGCCTCTCGGTGGATTGTCCGACTAGTCGCCAAACAAGGAGGTCTGGACGATCTGGCCTTCTTCGGCGTTGAACAGATCCAGCACCGATGCCTGGATGGCCTCCGTGCTGACCTGACGGCGGGCCTGGCGTGTCGTGCGCAGGTTGGCAGCGATATCATCCATGTTCCCGAAGGACACAGCCGCCGTGCTGCCGATGGTCGGTGTGGCTGGAGCTGTGGCCGGAGCTGTGGCCGGAGCCGTTACCACGTCAGCCGGGCTGATGCGGATGCTACGCGACCGCACAGCGGCCAGGCGGTCAGGCAGGGTATCGACCAGACCGACCCACTGCCGTCCCGCTTTGAGTGCGGCGGTCAGTTCCTTACTGCGGCGCGTGAACACGTCCGTCAACGCCGCTTCGGTGGCCAGGATCTCGTCGCTCAGAGCGGTCGTATCGCTCTCACGACCGGTCTCTACCCCGGCGCTCATCCGCGCTAGGGTGGTCTTGTCGGCACCGGCGTGCTTCGCCAACGCGCCGTCGGGGGTGTCCCCGGCAAACAGGCTGGCCGCACCGGACTGGCTGCCCAATTTGTTCATCTTGGCGTGGGCCACCGTACCAGCGTACGCAAAGTAATACATCCTCTTTTGGTTCGTCGCCCCCAACCGCCAGGTGCGGCGGCTGGCCTGATCCAGGTGGAATAGGTTGAGGGGCATTTCGTACCACAGCGTGCTGTCCAGGATCTGCAGGTTTAACCCCTCAGAGACCCGGCGATACGGCACGATGACCACATCGTGGCCCGCTGCGACTGCCGCCTTGATGGCGTCCTCACGGTCTTCCGCGTCCACGTTGTTGGGCAACGTCCACGGGTTGACGGCCTCCAACACCCACTCCAGCCGCTTCGCGGCGGAGCGGACATCGTTCTGCTCGAAAAACACCATACAGCGCCGACCCTCGGCGCGTTCCGATTCAATCGTTGCGATCAGTTCCCGCTCCAGGGGGTAGAGATAATCTGCCCCCAGCACGGGCGCTTTGAACACCAGATGCCGCCCCAGCGCGTCGCCCCACTGGTCGCGCTCTGTCGACCAGACCTGGAACGACGGATCAATGCATGGCAAGATGCACCACCAGCGTGGCATGGTACCCTTCGCCAGCATGGCGGCGGAGTTGCCGTTCTGGGCTTTCACCTCCAACGAGTTGGAGATATGCCCGTAGGCGGACTCCAGGTCGTAGGCCTTGGCCTGGTCAATGCGCTGATCCAACACCCTCCTCGCATCCTCGGCGTTTTCTCGCGCCTCGGTGGCCTCGGCGTCGAGCATCGCCAACTCAGCGGCGGTGAAGGTGGGATCCGTCTCGGCGTCACGATATGCTGCCGCTGCTGCCTTCTCAGCAGCACGGGCGCATTCCCACGCCATCCGCGCGTCTGTCACCGGCCCCCAGATGAGGGGGTCATGCATATCGACAATCACCGGGATTTCGAGTTTTTCGGGCATGTACGCCCCCACGTCCAGGATGCCGATGAAGGCCATCGTGGAGAGCAGGTGCGGCAACAGCTTGGCGCTGATGCCAGGTGCCGGAATCGTCGTCACCCGGATATCCGTCTGTCCACTGCCCTTGCGGGCGTCGGACTCGTACTCTTTTGTGACCTGCTCGACCACCCCGTAGTGGGTCATGGCCTCGGTCACGTCGTTCCACCCAAACCCCAGCCGTTTCCAGAACTGGGGGTCGAACCGGAACCAGTAGTAGAACAAATCTGCCAGCATGCCACCGTAGTGCGTCCCGCTGGCGTAGACATACCGCTGCGCCGCCAGCGATGCCTGGTGAACACTGCGGGCGATATCCGTATTCGCGCCACGGGCGTTATGGCTTTCGTCCACGATGGTCAGCGCCACGCAGCCGCGGAAGCGGCGATACAGGTAGTCATACGGGCTGACGCTATCCGGGGCTTGCGGCCCCATCAGCCCGGTCTCGTCGAGGACGCGCACCGCCTTCGTGCCGCGTGGCTCCGGTGCGGTTCCGCTCAGGATGGCGTCAACTCCACGGCTCCACGCCGCAAAGCTGGTCTGGGGGTATTTCTTCTCGGATGCGGCGATGCGCGCATCCGTCCAGAGGGGCGCACCGCACTCGCAGGTGCGCTGTTGCTTCGTGAACCAGGTGCGGCTCGTGACCGGCTCGCGCAGGTCGTCGCCTTCTGCCTCACTATCCTCACCTTCCGTCTTGCCGTCCTTCACGCCACGGGGCAGGCCCGTGATGAGACTGCCACAGTCAGGGCAATAGAACTGGCTGACGGTTTGTTCGCCGGTGTAGATGAGCTTCGTGGCGGTGTTGACAATGTAGGCGATGGTGTCACCGTCTTTGATGACCGTCACATCATCCTCCGTGACGCCAGCGGGCAGATCATCAAGATTCGTGATGGGTGCCCGCACCGTTGTCTGCTTCTCGATAGCCGCTGGCTGCCAGGCCCGCCCAAAGGCGCGGGTTTTCGACTGGCTACAGATGCCAACGACCACCGGGGCGTCACTGATGGCGCACCGGGCCATCCATGTCGCCATATCACGGTGCGATTCCAGCACCATGACCTCGGCGTCAGCGTAGGCGGCGGTGATTTCATTCTCCCAGGTCGGCATCACCCGTTTGGGCGTGATGACCAGTACGGGGAGCGCCTTCGGTTCTGTGCCGTGCGTGTGCGGGTTCGCCGTCCACGCCCGGCGGAGTGTCCGTGCCCAGGCAGGCTGTTTCGTGCCGTGGAACTGTCCAGCACGTTCTTTCCATGCGTGCGCCATCAGCGCGATCAGGGCGGTCAGCATGCGCGTCTTCCCTGTCCCAGGCTCTCCCTGGATGGCGACCTGTTTCTTCGATTGCACTGCCCGATGCAGCGCAAAGACGCGATGCATCTGCGGTTCAGCCAGGCCAGGATAATCGGCTCCGGGGAGTTGCTTATCCAGGCCGATCTTCGAGACAATCTCGATCTCCCACTCAGCGGGGTCGAGGGTGTACAAGGGCTTCCGCTTCGCCAGCACCTGGTCGGCCAGCATGGGTAGCATCGGGGTCAAGAAGCCAAAGGCATCTTCGCCCTCGTAATACTGCACATCCGCTGTTTCCAGATCCAGGACGCCCAGCACGGGGCGATCCTGCTGCTGGCGCAACCCGATAATGTTCGGTTCCTTCTTTTTGCGATCCTCGTCCACCTCCACATTCACCCACTCGGTGGTGACGAAGGTAGACAAGACGTAGCGATTCGCCAGAATGTCGCCATCCAACAGACCCGTCAACACGTCGGCGGCCTGGTGGGCCACGCCGGTCGAGGGCATGACGGACGACTGCACATCAGCGTCGGTGAACAGGGTCGTGGCGGCCTGCCAGTCAGCTCCCAGATGGGCACCGCTGGCTTCCAGGCCACGCAGCAACGTGCTGTCGTCGGCCTTGACGACCGTGAATGCAGGGAAATCGCCGCGTGCCGGCACCGCATAGCGGTCGGCAATGGGTGCTGTGGGCAGATCCGCCGGGGCCACACCGCCCGCCCAGGGCGAGTCGGTGGGCGTCTCCAGCTTCGTGCGATAGCGATAGCCGCGCAGCCGGGTGCGCTCGGCCTCATCGATGGCAACGAGCGGGGTCTCCCGCCGCACACCAACGACGACGATCTGGCTGAAATGGCTAAAGGCCGCTTCGTCGGACTCATCCAAGTCGTGAAATTTCCAGACCTGGATGTTGGAATAGTTTTTCAGCCAGTGCGCAACCATGGTGCCGTCCCAGGCGCTGCGCGCCGGGATGATGGCGACCATGATGCCGCCGGGCATCAACACCTCGCCAGCGTCGCGGATGATCGAATATTCGGCGCGTCGCCCGTCCTGGAAGAAGTACGGCGGGTTGGTCACGACCAGGCTGAACTGGCCCTGCACCCGTACATGCTCAAACGCAGACGTGATGATCTGCGTATGCGGCAGGGCGCGGCGGGCCACGCTGGCCCGATCCTCGCTCAACTCCACCCCATACGTGAACGCGCCAGCAATGGTCGTGAAGGGGGCCAACAGGTCGCCCTCGCCCGCGGTGGGGTCGAGGATCGTAACCTGCTGGTCAGGCGAGAAGGAAAGAATGGTGTGACAGATGAGTGCGACAACAGCGGGCGGTGTGCGCACAAAGGCGCTTTTTGATAGATTCTCAAGCGTTCCATATGCCATAAGATACCTCTTTCATGAAAAAAAGAGGCACCGGAGACACGCAGACCGCCCCCACCACCGGGGACGCATGGATGCGTGTCCCCGGTGCCGGGAAGAAGAAAATTGACAGTGTGCGAGAAAAGCCAGCGTCAGGCGGCGCGTTCCAATGCCTGCGGGAACGGCAGCACCGTCCCGTTCAGCGTGGTGGGCAGCCAGCCCTGGCGGAGGCCGTCCATGATGATCTGATTCCATGCCACGAGATCGCCGCTGATCTGCCAGGCCGTGATGCCGGCAGCCGGGATCGGCTGGATGAGACCTCGGTCGAGACCGTGCAGCCAGAACTGATTGACCCAGCGGGTCATGAGTGGGCGCAGGTCGTGTGAGCGAATCATGATGACGCGCAGGGCAATCAGATGCCCCAGAAACGACTCACAATGCGGCGTTGCCTCACCGACAGTGCCGAATATGAACCGTGGATCGGGCCTGCGTTCCTCGGTCTTCTCCCCGTTTTCCCCGCTCTCGCGGCCCTTCCTGGTCAGGGCGGCGGGGATGTGGGGCGGATGCAATGCGCCGTCGGCAATATGCGCGGCATAGGGGAACGTCACGAAGTGCTTCTCCCGGGTGCCAGCGATAGCCGTGCTGATTTGTTTGTAATTGAGGCCCATCCGCTCCAGGCGGCGCGGGCCAGTCCAGCGGAATTCCTCGTCCTCGTCGGGCGTGAACAACACTGCCTCCTTCTTAAAGAAGGTGGCCAGGAGCGCCGA
>RRYU01017946.1_pt1 | contig 98328 bp, 94 predicted proteins | sample 2162651 | NCBI WGS metagenome assembly RRYU01 (sample SAMN10267283, study PRJNA491782) | microbial mat metagenome | isolation source: biomat in the production well | place: Japan: Minami-Kanto gas field, natural gas well KTG3 | collected 2017-06 | reverse complement strand
ACCGAGCAAGATTGGCGCTGCGAAAGATGCTGGCCGATGATTTTGAATAGGCGCGAAAGAGCTTGATACTATGACCGAATACAATGCAGGCATGAGAATGATGCGCAAGATGATGGCCTGGGTTTTCGGCAAGAAGATCATGGGCATGCGCATGGCCAGCTGCAAGGATGTCGCCCAGATTCTCAGCGACTATATCGATGACGAATTACCCGACTCGGAAAAACGAAGCATCGACATGCACCTTGTCAGCTGTAAAGACTGTCGTAATTATCTAAATACTTACAAAGTGACTGTTCAGCTTGTAGGCAGGATCCCCGATACTCCAATGCCCAAGGATTTTGCCGACCACCTGGAAGGCGTGCTACGTAAGCGTTTGGCGCACTAGCCCAAAATTTTCCCCTACAATTCGAATCCCTTTTCGTCAGCTTTGCATCACAGGGGTGAACGCGAAAACGATTACCCCCAGGCCCCCACGGGGCGATAAAAGGAGATTAAATGTTTTATAGACTAATTAGCGGAGCCATTTCCGGAGTCGCGGGCGGCATACCCTTCGGCATGATGATGACCATGATGGGTTCTATGAAAATGATCGCCTCCATGATGGGAAGCCAATCCACCTTCGTGGGCTGGGCCATCCACTTGATGATCAGTGCCTTCATCGGGGCGAGCTTCGCCCTTGCCCTGGGCGCTCCAGGCATGAGCCGTCGCAAAACGATTCTGCGCTCGAGCCTTTTCGGTGCATTCTGGTGGTTCCTCGGCCCCTTAACCATGATGCCTTTGATGATGGGCATGCCCCTGGGTTGGAACTTCAGCGCCATGAGCGCCATGATGCCGAGCCTCATTGGCCACCTTCTCTTCGGACTGGTCTTGGGATGGGTTTTCGCCCGCCTCAACATCGCTGAGACAAACTGGATCGAGCAGGGGCAGGAAGGATAGACAGCCAAACTGGCCCTTCCTTCCCCCAGAGCCTCGCTTCTTCGGAAGCGGGGCTCTTACTCTTTGCGGGGATTTCGTCGAGGACGCGAGGCGTGCCAGACTTTGAAGGAAGGCGTCTCGGCGGCTATGTCATAATAGCGAAAGAGCCGCTCGAGTTCAGGTGAGTGATCGTGAAATACCGGTCCCACCAGATAGAGCCTGCCCTTGGTGGTCAAGGCGCGGGCGATGTTGTCGATCATGCGCCGACCCGTGCCGCGCTCTTGCATGGACCCGCTGTGATAGGGCGGGTTGCAAAGGGCCAAGTCGTACGACTTGACGGGAAGTTCATCGCCGGCGTCACTGGCAAGAATCTCGCCCTGGAATCCGCTCAACTCAAGACTGCGGCGCGAAGCCTTGAGGGCCAGGGCATCAGAATCCGCAAGAGTGGCCGATGTCACCAGCCCCTCATTCAGCAATATGCAGGAAACCACTCCAGATCCGCAGCCCATATCCAGAAGATGATCTCCCTCGCGGGGCTTGCAGGCGTTCAACATGAGCGTGCTGGCGTCATCGAGGCGATCCCAACTGAAGACACCGGGGATGGCGCAGGCCCTCACCGACTGCCCGCGGGCTTCGGCGCTGAAGGTGTCGGCGGGTGTTTCGAGATTCCAATCGTCCTCACCCTCACGCGGCTTCACCACCAGCAGGCGGGCCCCGCCTTTTTGCCGCGCGGAAAGTTCGACACAGTGATCCCGGAGCAGGGCTTCGGCGGGCTGCACACCTTCCTTGCGTGTACCGAAAACGGCGATCTGTCCCTGGGCTCCGATACGGCCGGCGTAATGCTCAAGGTCGATGAACAAACGAAGCCTTTCGCGACCGGCCGCAATAATGACCATGTCGCCGAGCTCGGGCTCAGCGCGCTCGCTGTGGATCACTTGAAAATCGGACAGCAGCGCATGGCGTTCAAGGCGGCGCTCGACGATGACAAGACGATCATCACCCACGGCCTCGGCCGCCGCGTTTGCGAGAAACTCCGAACCCGTATCCACGAGAAAAACCCTTCCCCGCTCTGGGAAGGGCAGTGCGCCGGACAAAAGGCGCCGAATGCTATCTTCGCGATCGCGTGCCATGAAATCAGCTTCCGAAGTTCAGGCCCAGAGTGATGCTCATGAACTTGTTGGTGTCGTCCTCGAATTCATTCTGCGGAAGAATGAAGTAACGCGCCTCCACATTCAGGTCGAAGGGCAGGAAGGCGGGACTCACTCCAATGCCGCCCAGGGCGTGATATCCAAAGTGCGATTTGCGACTGAGCATGTTCGCAATATCAAGGTCGTAGTCGCCCTGGCTTTCCAGTTCCTGTTTCACCAACTCCGTTCCGAAGAGTGGGGTGATCAAATGATAACCCGCGCCGGCGCCGATGTAGAGCCTGACCATGGGAAGGGTGATGTAGTTGAACTTTCCACTCGCATAGACGGACAGTCGGCCAAAACTCGCATCCTGGCTGAGAGGCGCGAGCTCGCTGACTTGATACTCGTACTTGTACTTGGCATAGCTTCCCTCGAGGCCCATCTCGAAATCCAGGAAGGGAAAGGCGTCAACGATCAGATGCACGCCGCCAAGAATGGGGTCATTGATTTCATGGGAGAAGAGCGTGATGGTTTCGGCCGTCCCGATGTCCGCACCGAATTCCGCATCGATCTGATCATGCCCGTTCTTGTCGATGCCCACATGGAAACCAGTTTTCCAGATTGCGGACGCGGGCGAGACCAGGGCGAAGCTTGCAATGGCGAGGATCAGTAGAACCCCTGTCTTTCTCATGATGACTCCTTCTTCGCGCGGGGCGAGTGCTTCCGCGATTATAGACCGGCGGAACTAGGGCGCAAGGAAAAGGCCCGAGCCGTGGGCCCGGGCCTTTGGACATTATCAGAGAGGAGCTATTCGTCCTCGATCATGATGATTTCCACCGGGCAACCCTCGGCGGCTTCGCGAATCTCGTCCTCGTGGTCGTTGAAATTGACGCCTTCTCTCACCAAGCAGGAGTCGTCAGTCACCTCAAAAACCTCAGGGGCGGTATCTTCACAGAGATTGCAAACTGTGCATCCCTCGTCAATCCAGACCTTCTTGATTCCCATGATTCATTCCTCTCGAGGATGTGGGGCCAAAGGCGGGCCCTAACCCGCCAGCCGGTTTGCACATAATAGGAATCCCGCGAAGGGGGTCAAGCCCCGGCAGGGGGTAGACAAAAAAAGACCCGGGCAGAAGCCCGAGCCAATTTGAAGCGGATGGCTATTCTTCCGCCTGCTCGGCGCGCCAGCGCTGATAGTGCATACTGCAAAGGCCACGTGCGACCACGGGGCGACTGCATCCCTCTTCAGCACAAATGCGAACCGGTCCCGGCTTCCGCCCGCGATTGGATTTCCGCAGGGGGTTGCCACCAGATTTCTTCAGGATGTGACCCAGCGTTGCCTCGATGTTCTTGATTCTATCCTCAAGACTCTTGAGATCCTCTTGGGTCGGCATCTCTTTTATCGTAATGCGCGCCGTCTTTTCGCTGACATCTTGAATCAGCGTTTCGAAGGCTTTGCCTAAATCTTTGACGCTCATTAGGTCCCATCCTTTGTTGAGCGTTATTGGGTTAGTGACTTCGTTATTTTAGTAAATTCAAGCGCAGTAGCAAGTAAAATCGAAAACATTAGATTGATATGAGAGTGGGGTATAAAAAAGAGTGCAGCCTGAAGAAGGGCCAAAAAACCATCAAACGCCTGGCATACGAGGAGTGGCTTTGAGAGGGCTAAGGGGGCCGCGACACAAGCTGCACAGATGCTACGCTTAGTTGCTACTCTGCACCGATTCTAGGGTCGCGAAAGAGCTTTGTCCAGGTCTTTTTTATCCTGAAAAATATTCGGGATTCCACAACACGAAAAAGTCAGATCAATGATCCTATAATCGCAGATCCTTCCCCGTCATGAGCGCGTGGGGCTCGAGGCTGGCGTGGGCCAGTAGTGTGGGAATCACATCAGAAAGACGACCCTCGCTAAGTTGGCCATTCCATTGAGGATCCACAAGAATCATGGGTACCGGGGTGGTGGTGTGCTGGGTATGGGGCCCCTGGGTTGCCGGATCCCACATCTGCTCCGCGTTGCCATGGTCCGCAGTGATGATAAGGAATCCGCCACGATCCAGCGCCGCTTCGGTCACCTGTCCAACGGCTGAATCCACGGCCTCCACGGCCTTGACCGCAGCGCTCAGCACCCCTGTGTGCCCCACCATGTCACAGTTGGCGAAATTGACAACGTGGGCGTCGAAATCACCCTTTTCCGACTGCTCAAGGTAGTGCTTGGTGATCAGGGGCAGGCTCATTTCCGGCTGAAGGTCGTAGGTGGCCACATGGGGCGAGGGCACGAGAATGCGACTCTCGCCGGGCCAGGGCTCCTCGACGCCGCCATTGAAGAAGAAGGTCACATGGGCGTATTTCTCGGTTTCGGCCAGGCGGAGATTTTTAAGTCCTTGTGTGGCAAGGACATCGGCAAAGATTCCATCGAGGGGTCTCGGCGGGAAGGCGATGGGGATTTCGAAATCCTTGTGATACTGGGTCATGCTTGCAAAGCGAATGCGGGGGAAGTAGTCGCGCCGGAAGCCGTCGAAGTAAGCGTCGGTGAGGGCGCGTGTTAGCTGCCGGGCCCGGTCGGCGCGGAAATTGAAGAAGAAAACACCGTCGCCTTCCCGAATCTTCCCCAGGGGTTTTCCATCTTCGCCAACCAGTATGACCGGCCGGACGAACTCATCGGTGACGCCCTCCGAATAGGACGATTCAATGGCTTGAACCGGGTCCTGAGCCTTGGGCCCCTTGCCCAAAACCATTGTGCGCCAATGCTTTTCGACGCGATCCCAGCGGCGGTCCCGGTCCATTCCCCAATACCGGCCACCAACGGAGGCTATGGCAAAATCACCGCCTGCCGTGTTGATCTCATCGGCCCAGCCCTGGATCTGGCGAAGAAAGCCTGCGCCGGCCTTGGGCGGCGTGTCGCGGCCATCCAAAAAGGCGTGCAGGCGGACGGGTCGGCGGCCGGAAGCCCTTCTAATTAGGGCTTCTAGGTGCATAAGCGAACTATGAACGCCTCCATCGGAAACCAGGCCAAGCAGGTGAAGCGTGCCCCCGGTATCCGACACCGATTCCACAAGCTCCATCCAGGTTTCATTTCGACCCAACTCACCATCCTCAATGGACTTATCGATGCGCGTGATATCCTGATCCACGATGCGTCCAGCACCCAGGTTCAGGTGTCCCACCTCGGAGTTGCCCATTTGGCCCTCGGGCAATCCCACGTCCCTGCCGCTGGAGGCGATCCAGGTCCACGGGTTGTTTGTCATAATTTTGTCAAGATAGGGGGTCTTGGCTAAATGAATTGCGTTCGTATCTGAACTATTGCCCAGATTCCAGCCGTCTAAAATAAGAAGGGTCGCGGGGCGGGATAGGGAACTCATGGGGCCATCCAGGGCTTGGGTTGAGAGCGCTAGTATAGGTGTCGCCGAGTGGGGCGGCAAGCTCGCTGTCTTGACAGAGCACCTTGCATGTTTCAGCTTGGCTTCGGAGGTACAATGAGCGAACAGGCCGATCTTTTCAGTGCACGAAACCCGGAACCCGAGGCTCCCGAGCCCTCGGCCTGGACGGTTTCCCAGTTCAATGAGCGGGTCAAGTCCTTGGTGAAGGGGGCTTTCGGAAGCTTCCGTATCCAGGGCTTCGTATCTGGTTTCGCGCGCAGCTATTCCCGGGGCGGACATGTCTATTTTGAGCTCCAGGAGCGGGAAAGCGCCGAAGCGGCCCAAGCTGAGGCCGTGATCAACTTGATTATGTGGCGTGGCGTCAGGGGCAAGCTCGAGTCTGCCATCCAGGAGCTGGGCGGTGATCTGGACGACTTGCAGGTCTATTTCCAGGTGAGCCCCGACCTCTATGTGAAGAGCGGGCGGCTCTCCTTGATCATCGAGGATATCGATGTGGAGGCCAGCCTTGGCGCTCAGAAATTGGACCGCGAGCGTCTTCTGCGGAAACTGGCCGCCGAGGGGCTGCTAGAGAAAAATCGCCAGCTTCCCCTGCCCCTTGTGCCCCTTCGCGTGGGCCTGGTGACCAGCGTAGAGAGCGCTGCCTACCACGACTTCACCAAGGAGCTGGGTCTCTACGGCCTCGCCTTCAAAATCTTCACCTTGGATGCGCGAGTTCAAGGCGCCGAGGCCGAAAGCACCGTACCGGCCGCCCTGGAAGAGTTCGGGCGAAGGGCGAAGGGCCTGGATGTGATCGTTCTCATTCGCGGGGGCGGAAGCCGCAGCGACCTGGCCGCCTTCGACAGCGAGTCCATTGCCCGGGCCATTGCCGCAAGTCCCTTGCCCGTGCTCACGGGCATCGGCCACGAAATCGATCGAAGTGTGGCCGACGAACTATCCCACCGCGCTTTCAAAACACCCACCGCCACGGCTCAATTCTTGATCGAACGTGTGGAAAGCTTTCTGAATGACATCACCGAGCGCGGCCGCGAGATTCGACTTTTGGCCGAAGGTCTTTTGCGGGAAGAGCGATCGGAATTGGACGAACGTGGCCACCGATTCCAGCGCCTGGTAGAGCGAGGTCTATCCCGCCTTCGGGAAGGACTCTCTCGCCGCAGCACACTGCTACCGCGATTGTCCCGCGCTGTTCTGGAAAGAGCGGGCCTGCACCTGCAAAGCCGGCAAGCTCGCATCGCGCCACGCCGCATTCTTGGAGATCTGGGCCGTCGAGGGAAAAGTCTCGAGGATCGCCGGCAGGCCCTTCATCGAAACTCCGCTCGGAAATTGAGCGAAGCCGCACGAAGCATCGCCCATCGCGCCGACCAGCTTAAACTTTTGGATCCCGTTCGGGTTTTGGAGCGCGGCTTCTCTATTACATACGGTCCTGGCGGCAAGGCCCTGCGTTCGGCGCGGGATGCAAAGCCAGGCACAATTCTTCAGACGCGGCTCGCGAAGGGTCGCATCGAAAGTGAAACGATAAAGACGGAAACAGAGGATGAAGCATGAGCGAGAAAAAGAAGAAGGCTGCGGCCGAGTTGAGCTACGAAGAGGCCATCGCCGACCTGGACGCCATTCTCGAGGAATTGGAAGCGGAGGAGAGCGACTTAGACTCCTTGGCCGAGCGCGTGAAGCGAGCCAGTGAGTTGGTGAAACACTGTCGTGAGAAAATTCAGGCTGCGGAAGTGGAAGTGAGCAAGGTACTCGAAGAGTTGCCGGCTGAGGACGAAGACTAGGGCAGCTTGGCTTCGAGCCAGGCGATAATCTCGCCGGCCACCTGAGGATCCACCGGAGAATCGGGAGTACTAAAATTGTAGGCCGCATCCATGGAGTCGTATTCGTAGAAGTCCAGGTCTGCGTTTCCCTGCAAAATCATGTCGATCTGATAATGCACATCCAGCGATGAGTTGCGCGAGTCCAGGGTGGCGGCACAAAGCAATACGGGCATATCCAGGGGCGGAAGATAAAGCGCCGGGTCAAAATCCGCGCGATCCAGATGCTTAGCGCCGTGACAAGGTAGATCCATGAGCATGAAGGGCCCGTCCACCGCCTCGGGGATGTCGGCGAGATTCTCCGGACGATTCATCCATGGCGAGAGGGCGACTACCGCCGCGGCCTCAAGCTCAAGCGCAGCTGCTAGCGACAGAGCACCACCCTCGCCATAGCCCAGGAGCGCCAAACTTTCAGCGTTCACATATTCATGTTCCGCAAGATAAGCCCAGGCGGCGGCCATGTTTTCCTGGCGTGCCCCAAGGCCTAGCTCCATCAAGTCGCCCTCAGAATCTCCCACACCCGGTTTGTCATAGATTAAAACTGCGTAACCCGCCCGAGCGAGTTCATGGGAAAGCGAGCTGAGCAGCGCCCCCTGGTTTCGATCAACAAGACCGTTGCCCGATAGCGCGAGTACGCCGGGGAAGGGTCCCGTACCCTCGGGCAAAAGCAAGTTACCCTGCAGCAGCCCCATGGATCCCTGGAATTGGATGGCCTCTTTGCTATAGCCGTCGGCAACTGGAGTGACCGGCGAGAAGGGATCGATGTTCAGTCCGCTTTCGCCCAGATACTGCATGGCGAATCCCCAAGCGAGGCTGGCCCAAAGAACGGGAAACTCGTTGCTGAAGGTTTTGAAGTGCAGCACTTCATCGCCGACCGTCAGGTGAAAACCCAAAACGGGAAAGCCGCCAGCGTCCAGTTCACCCTCGTGGTAGAGGCGTGCATCTGCGGAATCGTGAATGTTGCGAGGATCTCCAATGCGCAAAATGCTCAAGTCGAGGCTGTCGGGGCGGCCGGCACTTTCCCATGTGGCCGCGAGAAGCTCGTAGGAAAAGGGCGATCGTGGGTCCATTGGAATGGGTGGTTCGGCGGCCGGCGCAAGGTGGCGGCGCAGGTCGAGGTCGCCCCAGCCTGTGGCCAGCCAGGCGTAGTCGCCACCCGCCTCGGGGGCGATTCGCCCATGCAAACCCTCGGCGCCTCCAGCTGTCGCATGATTGCTCAGGGTCCAGTCATAGCTCGCCAAAATTCCCGACTGCCGATGGTACTCAATACTACAAGACTGGAAATAGTGCTCGCGGGGAGTCGTCCACTTGGTGGAGAAGCTCTTGTTGCCGCAGGCGCACCACTCATCGTAGCGAGAAGCGACGCCGTGCAGGACACCACCTTCCTCGATGGCCCAATACAGCGTTTGGAAAGGTTCCTCAACGGGATCCGTGACCGAGCCGCAGCCGGCCAAAATGAGCAGGGCGAGCATAAAGGGGATTTTGCGCATGGATGGAATATCTTCGACAGGGGCGAGCAAGTCAAACACCGTCCCGACCGTATCGGCCTTCCATTCCACTCGAACCTTTGTTACAAATCTCCTTGAAGGCAGGACTCCCCAAGGGGGTTGTGATGGGACAGCGAAAACGATCTTCTTATGGCCGACCCTTGGCGACCTTCGTCGTGGCTCTGACTGCGATTGCCTTCTCGGCATGCCTGCCCTGGCAGAGCAATCAAATGCCGCCGGGATATATTCCCGAGCCCCCGGCCCCATCCCAAACGATTCATCGCGTCTTGTTTATCCATGGATGGCAGGGTCTGGTCAAAGATTTCAGCCACTACTATCCCGTCGCCGCCCAGCGCCTGCCCGCCCACTGTGAGATTTACATCGTCACGGGGATGAGCCGCACCATGGGCGGTCTCGACGAAAACAACGATACGGTCGTGGACGAGATCGAAACCTTCCTGGATTCCAACAACATTCCCATGAAGAACCTGCATATCGTGGCTCACAGCATGGGAGGGCTCGCGGCGCGGCGATTCGTGACTCGTCACCCGGGCGCGGCGCGGCAGGTTTTCCTGCTGGGAACTCCCAATGGTGGCGTTCGCGCCTTTCACGGCGTGAACCTTTCGGGCTGGTGCACCCCCGCAGGCATCGAGGAATTCACCGCCGCCAATCCCCCCGACCCCGATGTGGAGTGGTTCGTGGTGGCCGGGAATCATTATCGTTCACGTGGGTCGGGCGCCTTTTGGGAGGGCCTTCCCAACGATGGGCTTGTTGCCACTTCCAGCGTTCTTCATTTTGTGGAACTCTGTGGCGATTCGGTGCAGGTGACCGCGCGTGTGGGCAATCTCACGCATCCCGATTGGAACTGGGGCGCCAATCTTTTGCGAAGTGAAAAGGTTGTGAATTGGGTCATCGATCGCATCGAAGAAGACTTGGTGGACGAGTAAGTGTTTTCTGGCGGATCGCGGTCGGCGGATGTCGGATCGCGAACGAAGGAGTGTGACTAAGTGACTCTGAATAATGAGAAAACTTCTCCCTCGGCAGTTTTAGGCCCCATGCGCCTTCCCTTTTTGACCTTGGTGCCGGCTTGCATTGTTCTTGGTGCCGCCACCGCTTACCTGGAAGCGGGCTCCCTGAATTGGTTCTATCTGATCCTTGCGCTTGTGGGCGGCCTCGCCGCGCATGTGGGCGTTAACTCCCTCAACGAATATGACGATTTCAAGAGCGGCCTTGACATGCGCACCGAGCGCACACCCTTCAGCGGCGGTAGCGGCGCGCTTCCCGATCAGCCCGAGAAAGCGCGTTATGCCCTGGTCACAGGATTGGCCTCCTTGGCGGTGGTCCTCCTTATCGGAATCTACTTTGTAGCTCAGTGGGGCTGGGCCATCGCGCCCTTGGGTCTGCTTGGCATACTGGTCATCGTGGCCTACACACCCGCCATGACTCGCTCGCCACTGCTCTGCTTGCTCGCTCCTGGTTTGGGCTTCGGCATTTTCATGGTCAACGGCACCCATTTCGCGCTCACCGGACAATATTCGATGGCGGCCTTCCTGGCATCCCTCGCGCCCTTCTTCCTGGTGAGCAACCTGTTGCTCATGAACCAGTTTCCCGATCTGGAGGCCGACCGAGCCTCGGGCCGCAATCACCTGATCATCGCCCATGGCACCCGCGCCGGCGTCCGAACCTTCGGCCTATTTCTGGCCGCCTGCTATGTCGCACTACTATTGAGTGTTTTGCTGGGCCCGCTTCCTATATGGGCTCTACTGGGCCTGCTCACCTTGCCGCTGGGGGCCCAGATCACACGCGGACTCTCGGCCGAGAAGGAAAACATTCCCGCGCTGATACCCTTCATGGGGAAGAACATTCTTCTCACACACGCCATTCCCCTGCTCATGGCCCTGGGGATATTCATTGGATAGGCCAGGCCGGGGTGGAATGCGATGGCCCTAGTTGGTATTTTGTAAATTCGTTAAGCAACCAGCCACCCGCCTCCAGCCAGTGTTTCTGGAAGGCAGCGGTTAGCGGGTAGCGGAAAGCCGATTCCGGAGGAATCCCATGCCCAAGATCATCGAGTGCGTTCCCAATTTCAGCGAAGGTCGGAGCCGAAGCGTTATCCAGGCCATCGCCCAGTCTATCCGCGAGACCGAAGGAGCCACGCTATTGGATGTAGATCCCGGCGCTGACTTCAACCGCACGGTCTATACCATCGTCGGAGATCCGGACGCCGTACTCGAGGCGGCCTTTAATGCCGTGAAGATCGGTACCGAACTGATCGATATGACTCAGCAGACGGGGGAGCATCCGCGCCAGGGAGCCGCCGACGTGGTTCCCTTCATTCCCGTGAGCGAAGACGCCACCTGGGATGACTGCATCGAGCTGTCCCACAAGTTGGGCAAGCGAGTGGGCGAGGAGTTGGGCATTCCCATCTACCTCTATGCCAAGAGCGCCCAGCGTCCCGACCGGGTGCGCATGCCTGACATTCGCAAGGGCGAGTACGAAGCCCTGGCCGTTAAGATGAAGAACCCCGACTTCAAACCCGACTACGGTCCTTTCGAGTTCGTGCCCAAGAGCGGCGTGACCGTAACCGGCGCGCGCGACTTCTTGATCGCCTACAACATCAACATGAACTCCAACGTGAAGCGGAAGGCGCATACCATCGCGCTGGATATTCGTGAGAGTGGTCGCGCCAAACGTGACGCCGATGGAGAGATCATTCGCGACGAAAATGGCAAGGCCGTCAATCAGCCCGGCACTTTGCCCACTACGCAGGCCGCGGGCATGATGTTCAATGCGGACATTGCGCAGGTGAGTATGAACCTGCTGGACTATCGGCAGGTCGGCCTTCATCACGCCTATGAGGAAGTGAAGCGCCAGGCTGCCAAGCAGCCGGGCCTCGAGGTGACGGGATCGGAAATTGTGGGCGTGGTTCCCAAGCAGGCTCTGCTAGACGCCGCGATTTTCCACTGTGAAGACACCGGCAAAACACTTCCCGATAGCGAATGGGATCAGATGACCTTGGCCGTGGAGTATCTGGGTCTCAGCGATCTCTATCCCTACAAGCTGGAAGAGAATGTCATCGAAGTGATGCTCGAAAAGGGCACGGTTTCGCCCAAGGCGATGCCGCCCGTTCCCCCGGGACCGCTCATGGGTCTGGGCACCAGCGAGTTCACCGAAGTTCTGGCTTCCAGCAGTCCCGCCCCCGGTGGCGGAAGCGTGGCGGCTCTTTGCGGCGCACTGGCCGCAGGCCTGGCCGCCATGGTTGCGCGCCTTACCCGCGGCAAAAAGTACGCGGCGGTGGAAGGCGAAATGGCCGTGCTCTGCAAAGAGGCCGACCTGCTGCGCGAGAATCTGGAGAAGAAGGTGGACGAGGATACCGAAGCTTTCAACAAGGTCATGGCCGCATTCAAGCTGCCTAAATCCAACGATGAAGAAGTCTCGGCTCGAATCGCCGCCATCCAAGATGCAACCAAGGGCGCGACCCTGGTTCCCTTCTCCGTCATGGAGCTGGGCCTCGACGCGCTGAAGTTCTGCGAACGCGTGGCCGAGGTGGGTAACGAGAACAGCGCCAGCGATTCAGGTGTAGGCGCCTTGCTCGGCATGGTCTGTGTGCGCGGCGCTTATTACAACGTGCGCATCAATCTGAACGACATCGAGGATGCCGCCTTCTGTGACGAGTGGCGCGGAAAATCAGAGAAGCTGCTCGCCGATGCGCAGGAAGTTCACGACCGCGCTTTGGAGTTTATGGAGAAGAAGCTATAGGCGCTCGGGGCCTTCCTCCTCGCGCCGCTTCACAGGCGCTCGCGAGGAATCCCCTTCGCTTCGAGGGCAGCCGCGGAAAATCCCCTTCGCTGCCCGTGTTAAGGCGAAACGTATGGCTCGGTTAGGAAGAACCAGAGTTCAGTGGGATTCACGTAGTCGGTGGTGAAGCCGATGGCGGCGAGTCCGCCCGATGAACTCAATATCGCACAGTGGCACCAGCTGTACTGCGGAAGGTTGAAGCTTTCGTCCCAGATCAGCGCACCCTCAAGATCGAAGTGAAGCATCCAGTAGGAGGCGTCTCCCTGGCTGAACGAAGTCGTTGAGCCAGCCACGAAAAATCCGCCTTCGGGATGCTCCTCGAGTGTGTTCCCCACATCCATGTTGAAGCCGCTTCCCAAGGCTTGAAACCAGCGAACCTCTCCTTCGGGATTGGTTCTTCCCAGCAAGAGTTTGCCGGAGTTGTTGCCCGTCATGAGCACGCCGGTGAAAACGTAGTCACCGCCGGCCACGCGGATGACGTCGCGAAGCGCGGCGCCCAGGCCTTCGAAGATCTGCTTGAACCAAAGGGTTTCGCCCGCGGAGTTCACGCGCCAAAGAAATCCCGTGTTTCCACTTTCACCGCAAACGATGAAGCCTCCGTCGGGGCATTCGCTCAGGCCGTAGGCCTCGCCCTTCAAGAGCTTGGGCGGCAGAGATTGCCATTTGAGGCTGCCGTCACTGTGGGTGACCAGAAGCCAGGGGCGCGTGGTCACTTGGTCTTCTTCGACAAACCCGGTTGCAACAATATCGCCACTTTCAGATTCAATGCAGGAATTGAAGCCGTCGTTGTAGGTGTCGCCAAAGGACGAACTCCAGATTCGATTTCCATGGTCATCGTACTTTACCAAAAAGCCGTCGCTGGGTTCGTTGTCGAAGTGGCGCAACAAACCTGCCGACACGTTTCCGCCATCGGAACAAAGCGCCAGGCTGGTGCCACGGGTGAAGAATTCCGACCAGACCATCTTGCGCCAAAGCGAGACGCCGCTGGAATCCAGTTTTTCGAGGAAGGAGTCCTCCATGAAGAGGGTGTCTTCGGTGCGAACGTTTCCCAGGAGAATGAAACTACCCTCAGATGTTTCCCCGAGGCCGTATCCGGTGGTGCCGCGCCCTTCGAAGGCGAAGTGGAGGGATATGTCCAGGGAGAGTTCAAGTGTGGAGTCGCAACCATCAGGGCCGCAGGTGTCGCATGCGCTTAAGGCGAGGAGGCCGGCGATCAGAAAAGATCCAAGTACGATTCTATTCATCTTGCTCCATGTGCTTTATTGATCACCGAAGGGGGTAATAATTCCGATGCCCTCAACGCGCGCCAATCTATCACGCTCGATCTCGCAGCCCGAAGCCACATTTTGGACTTCGCCAGGGCCAGATCTGAAAGATCCGGCATCCTCCATGATGCATGCAAGAAGATCGCCGACATTGATGTCACAAAAACCGAGGAATTTCCCTCGGAACCGAAGCAACATAGCGAGAAATCCACTTGCTCGTCTTGGAGTTTCTACTTTCATGTTAAGAGGTTCCGATTCAAACACTGGAGTTTGTGATGCGCCACAGAAGCTCGATTCTTCCCGTCATTGTCCTTGGAATGCTTCTGGCCGGTTGCGCCAGCGTCGACCAGATCAAAGCGGAGCATGAGGGAACTCTCGCCGCCGACGGAGATCTCGATACACTCAACATGTGGATGAGCGGATCATTCACCAGCGCTGCCCAGGCCGCTGAAGATTCGAGCTACTATGAAATCGAATTGGAGATGGTACCCATCTGGACCGAGCGAAGGGACGGCCGCTGGCTTTACGTGGAACAGGCCGTCGCCGGGCACAAGGTGAGGCCTTATCGCCAGCGCGTCTATCGGCTAAGCCGCCAGGACGAAATGTTCTTGGAAAGTGCCGTCTTTCTCATCCCAGGCGAGGAGCGTTTTGTGGGCGCTTATGAGAACGCCGAACTCTTCAATACCCTGACGCTCGATTCGCTTATCGAAAAGGAAGGCTGCTCAATCATTCTTGAGCGCATGGCCGACGGAACCTTTGGCGGATCCACCCATGGAACCGGCTGTAAAAGCACACTCCGCGGCGCCAGTTATGCCACCAGTCACGTGACCATTCGCGATACCCGAATCATGAGCTGGGATCGCGGATACGATGCCGACGGCAACCAAGCCTGGGGCGCCACGGAGGCGGGTTACATCTTCGAGAAGATGCCCTAGCGCGCTCGACAGACGGCTATTTCAAAAGCACCAAGTTTTGGCCTTCTCGATAATCGGCCGAGGACACCCTCACGAGATAAACTCCCGAACCAAGAAGACGGCCCTCTCCGTTGCGGCCATTCCATTCCACATGATGCTCACCCGACTCCCGCCACTCATCGAGCAAGACGCGAACCCGCCGCCCGGAAGTGTCGTAGATGGATAGCTCCACCAGTCCCGAGATCGGGAGCTTGAAGCTAAGAGTGGTCTTCGGGTTGAAGGGGTTCGGCCAGGCCGTCAGCCCCGCCTTGCCGGCCCACTGGGGAACCTCATTGGGCTCGAAGTCGCCACCGGGCAGCAGATGCACGGTGTGGTAGTAAGAGCCGGTGAGAATATCGACGTAACCGTCATCGTTGAAATCGCAAACGCGCGGACGAGTGCGCGCGAAGTTGGGAAGATCGTAGGGCACGCTGGCGCACTCCACGCGATAGCGGAAGTCGAAAACGGGATCGTCGTTGGCCCCGCGATTGGGATAGAACCAAAGCTGCCCTTCGTTGTCGCCGGCAAGCAGGTCTTTGGCGCCATCGCCGTCCAGATCGAACATTTCCGGGCTGGAGCGACTAACGGGCACGGCCAGGTCGCCGCCGGGTCCCTGCAAATTGCTGAAGGATTCGAACTCGGGCGCCAGGTCACTGCCCGTGTTTAGATAGAGATGGAATTTACCGTAGTAGGAGCCGAGCAAAAGATCACGGCGGCCGTCTTCATCCCAGTCCACAATGCAGACCGCAGATCGAGAGCCCACATCGATGGGAACCTTGCCGCCGGGTGGCCCCACTTCTATGTCGATGCCTTCGGCGAAAAGTTCATTGCCCAGATTTTTGTAGTAGCGAACCGTGCCATCGGCCGTGCCGATGAGAATGTCGAAGAGAGTGTCGTCGTCCCAGTGCGCAACGCGCGGGAAGATGCCCATGCATCAGCCGCCGGGGTAACTTAAGTCACCACCCGCCGCGCTTTGCACGTAGAAGAATCCCTCGAAGAGCGGCGCTTGGTTCGTGCCCTGATTCAAATAGACGCGCACCATGCCCGGGTAGAGTCCGCCGCCTTCACCCACGATGAGGTCGGTGACCGTGTCGCCGTTCCAATCGAAGTAGTCGGGCACGGAATAGCCGAGCACTTCAATGGGCAGGCCCTCGTCCTGGATCAATTCTTCGGCCCCGAATTGCAGGTAGGCCGGCGCGACCAAGGGCAGGCAAAGGAGCGTGACGGCCAATAGGTAGGTCGATTTTTTCACGGCAATCCTCCCGCTTGCATTTCCTCAATTATAGCAGGACGAGAGGGCCGGTGGGAGCCCTTGTTTCCATCCCCCGAATATGTGCTAGACTCGGAGAGGCCAAGGGATTAACGCCACAAGGAGGCAGGACGTGCGGAACTGGATATTCATTTTCGTGGTGGCACTGGCGGCGAGCGCGAGTGCGGACAGTTTCGACAATCTCCTTCAAATGGACATGAAAACCCTGGGGCAGGATGAGCCAGCCAGTGTGGCCGATTTCCTCGCTGAAGATTTGCTTTGCCTCGTGATTTGGGATAGCCAGTGTCCCGACTGTCTCGAGAATGTGGCGCAGCTTGGATCGAATAATCCGCCGGATGGTGTTCGCCTGCTCGGCATCAACTTCGACGACCTTGCCTGGGACGCGGAAGACTTCATCGCCGCCCGGCGTTTGCAGTTTCCCCAGCTCCACGATCCGGATGCGCGATTCGCCCAGGCCCTGAACGCCGACGAATTCAGTTTCAGCTTCGCCCTCCTCGACGGGGCCGGCGCGATCAAAGGCATCCACTACGACAGCCTGGACGATGCGCCGAAAAAACTGCGTGAAGTCGTGGGCGCGATTCGAGGAGCGAGCTCCGACTACCGCATCAAGGCAATCGACCCGATAGCCGATGGCGGCATTGTCCTGGAAATCGCCGAGGCACCGGAAACCCTGCAGATCATGGAAACGAGCCGGCGCTATCCCATCTTTGAGCACTCGGGTCAAATTCGCACGCGGGGACTGTCAGTGTCCTTGTGGGGGAATGAGTCCGATTGCGAATGCGGTGTGTCGGGACCCTACGGCGAAAGTTTGGCTATTCAAAAGAACCTGCTCTACCGGGCGAGCTATGAATTGATCGCGGAAATAGCGCCGGGCTTTCGCGCCGGCGGAAAACTTCGCGTGAGCAATGAAGACGCAATAATCTTCGAGCAAGGACCCGAATACTTAGGTAGCGAGTTCGGCAGTGTCTTCGGCGAGATCCGGCAAGATCGACTCAGCGCGCGCATGGGATACTTCAGCGACCACTTCTCGCCTCTTACCTTGCAGCGTTGGGATTTTGCCGACAATCCTCCCGCCGCCGGATCGGGCGGCGCCGGCTGTGGTGTTTGCGGGACCACGGTTCGCGGGGCTTCCCTGGAGGCCCTCGATGACCTGGGACCGGATATCACCTTCGAAGGTTTGCGCGTGGAGGCCGCGCCGATTCGGGGCCTGCGACTAACGAGCTTCTACGGGGTTCCGCAACGCGCGGTGGCTTCGAACGGAATGAGTTCGGGCAACCCATTTGCCTATCGCCTCGATGTTCTGGGTTCGCGTCTGGAGCTAAGCCCTCCGACCATCGCCGGAGCCCGAGCCAAAGTAGCCCTACAGCATTTGAGCGCTCACGAGGACGGGGAATCCTCGCTGAATCCTCCTCCTTGGTTGAGCGCGATCCACAAGAGCGAGGTCTGGTCGCTTAGCGTAAACCTTTCTCTCGGCAAGGGGTTTTCCCTCTCGAGAGAACTCGCCCACAGTTTCGAGCGCATCGACCAGCCAGGGGGCCTGGGCGAGAGTGTTAATGGCTCGGCGCAGCAGGCGGAACTGTCGTTCCGGCCCAACAAAGCTTACGGCGCATCGGTGGCCTGGCTCAAACTCGACCCGGAATTCAACTCACCCTATCGCGCGCTATCCTATCGCAGCAACGGAGAGGGCTTCCGAGTGTCGGCCGACTGGACGGGCGAACGCATGGCAATCTCGCTCTTCCACAAAGCCCTCGAACGTGTGGAGGACGTGGAGAGTGACATGCCAGAAGAGGTCTTTGTGACCAGTTTGCTCCTGGGTTGGATACCTTTCGAGGGCGCAGTGGTCGATTTCGTGTCAACCGTGAATGAAGAGGATCCCGGTAGTGGCCTCTGCAATTGCGAGCGCTGGACCCATACCCTCACCGCACGATACCAACTCGGAAAGAACACAGAACTGCAGGCCGACCTGAGCCTTGTGCGAGCTGAGGCGGGCTCCAGCGCGGACAGACAGCAATCGATGATCGCCGTGGTTCAGATGACCGCAGACTTTTGAGGAGAACGACTATGCGAAAGCACTTTCTCTACTTTTTCAGCCTGTTGGCCTGCTTGGTTTTCGCGGGTGGGGCACTGGCCACCACCTCAGTTCTGGTGGAGGCCGAAACCTACATGTCGCACGGCTGGAACGACAACGGTGGAGATCCCGTCCAATTAGGCTTTTGTGAAAGCGCCAGCGAAGAATGGTGCGCGGACGGTGTCGACAAGCCAGGTGATTGGATCCAAGTGGAACTCTACGTTCCGGCCACCGGCAGCTTTGATGCGACTCTCGCCTTTCAGGCTCATGCTTCGGAGCACAGCTATACGGTTTCGCTTTGGCCTGATACAGGAGCCCCTCGCACGGAAAGCGTCGATTTCAGTTTTCTTGGTGTAGGTGCCGGCTGAGACTATGACTTTATCCGCGTTGCGGGAAACCAGCAGGTCTATCTAGAGCAGGGAACGCATATGGCGCAGATCGAGTACGTATCGGGAACCTACCCTGATTTCGTTCGCGTGGACTATCTGGAACTTGTTCTGGATGAGTCTCCCGCCCTGGCGGGAAGCTGGAGCGACCTGAAGAAGCTCTACTAGAACGAAGACTCAGGCACTTGAGTTTTCGGAACTAAGCGGCCATATTATCTCACTTGGAAACTGGCCTAAGGAGCGCCTCATGAAAAACGCCATGCACGCCAAGGTGGACGCCCTGATGAAGGAAGATGGCCTCGATGTCATCGTCGCCTTGGGGAACACGCCCGAGAATCCCAATTTCTGGTATCTGGCCGCCGGGCAGAAGCTGGAAGCTGCCATGCTCGTTTGGAAACGTGGCAGCAAGAAGCTGCTCATCGCCGGCGACATGGAGCGCGATTGCGCGGCCGAGACCGGCCTCGACTGGATCGTTCGATCGGCGACTCCGGCCATGAAGCTGGCCAAGCAGGCCAAGAAACCGGGCGACTACACCCTCGCCTACATCGCCTGGGCCCTGAAGAAGCAGCGCGCCAAGGGCAAGGTGGCGATTTACGGAAGCGATGGAGTGGAGACGGCAGTGAGCTGGCTACCTCGCCTCAAGCGCACCCTCAAAGAAGTGGGATGCGAACTCGTAGTTGAAAAAATGCCCGTGGTGGAACGCGCCCGCGTGGCCAAGAAGGCCGAAGAGGTGGAGTTCATCCGCAAGGCGGGTGTGGGAACCAAGGCGGCTTTCGATGCCATCCGCAAAACCATTTCAAAGTGCAGCGCCAAGGGCAAGACGCTTTACAAGAAGAACGGCGATGCGCTCACGATTGCCGACCTTAAGAGCGAGGCCGACGTGGCCATGGCTCGTCACGGTCTGGCCAATGTGCACGGCAGCATCGTGGCCCAGGGCGAAGAGGGCGGCGTGCCTCACAATGCCGGCACCAACACCCGCAAGGTGAAGACGGGCCTGCCCATCGTCTGTGACATCTTCCCCAAGGATACGGCCACCGGATACTTCTTCGACATGACCCGCACCTTCCTGCCCGGCAAGGCGACCAAGGCCCAGAAGAAGGCCTACGAGGATGTTCGTCAGGCGACCATCCTGGGTTACGAAGCCTACGAACCGGGAATCACTTTCAAGGAATTGCACGATCGCGTTGCGAGCTTCCTGTCGGAAAAGGGCTACGAGACTTTAACGACTCACCCGAACACTCAGGTTGGATTCTGTCACGGACTCGGCCATGGACTCGGACTTGAAGTACACGAGGAACCGAACCTGCGCACACCGCGGCCGCTCATGCCGGGCGATGTGATCACCATCGAGCCGGGGGTTTACTACCCGGAGAAGAAGCTCGGCATTCGCATCGAAGACGTGGCGCTGGTTACCGAGGCCGGCCTTGAAAACCTGACGGAGTATCCGACGGTTTTCGAGGTACCGGTGAATTAGTCGACAGCCTCCAGTCACCAGTCGGCAGTCACCAGTCGGCAGTCGCCAGTCTCCAGAAAGAACCCTCCCCCGATTTCGGGAGAGGGTTGTTTGATGGCTGGGCTTTGCCTACTTGAGCATCACCATCTTCTGGGTTTGTGAAAAGCCCGGTACGCTGAGCCGGCATAGGTAGAGACCCGAGCCCAGGCGACGGCCCATGTCGTCGCGTCCTCGCCAGTCGATGCGATGCTGACCGGCGCTGCGGAACTCATCCAGTAGTGTGCGCACCAGGCGGCCACCGCTGTCGTAAACTTCCAGGCGAATCTGTGCACCACCAGCGGGCAACTCGAAGACGATGGCCGTGGATGGATTGAAGGGGTTGGGCACGTTGGCGTGAAGCAGGAAGACTGCGGGCGCTTCTTTTTCCAGGCCCGTTGTCGTACCGGGCATGCCCGCCAGGCTTTCATTACCGGAGAAATCCACCGAGGAAATTTTGTAGTAGTGGCTGGTCCCGCCACTTGCATCTACCCAAGCCAGCGACGTGGTCTGGTGCAGTGGGTTTGCCGTGTCCACCGCGAAGTCGGCCTCGAGGCCGCGGTAGATCTTGAAATACTGGAAGTCCGCGTCCGTCACCTCTTCCCATGAAAGCTCATTGCCCTCGGGATAAGCATAGTTCACGAAAAAGTCTTCGGGAACGTGGGGCGCGAGATTGTCCACCGACCATCCGCTGTCGGGCGGCGAATCGTAAAATGTGAAGGGGTCATCGGTGGCTGCGCGAAGGAAGAAGACGCTGTGATGCATGCCATCCACGATGGTTGAGTCGGTGAGCGTGGGAAGCACCGTGTTGTAACTGTCTTCACCATGGGATGGAATGGCGCGGAGGAAGTCCCACTGGCCCGGGGGATAACGATCACCCGAGAAGCCTTCGCCGCCATCGATGCGCCGGTAAATTTCATAGCTCGTCACAGGCAGAGGACTCTCGGGGTCGTCTGCACCCGCGCGCGTCCAGGTCATGCGAACCTGCCGGCCCTGGTCATCCGGAATGTCGACGATAGCATCGATGGCGCCGAATCCATAGAGCCACTCGATGGATAGTTCACTACAGCTCGGATTCGCGGCATCCGGCGGAATGGGATAAGCGTGCGTGCTGCGCCAGTGCAGGTCGGCGCCGGTGGATGCGAAGTAGCGCCAGTCGGCCCCTTCCGTAAAGGGCTCCCAAGTGCTCGTGGCATCATTGCTGAGTTCCCAGCTCAGGCCGGCGGTCACCACGGCGGAAAGTCGCGCCGCCACAATGAGATTGTCGGAGTCGTCGAGTGTGAGTGATTGTCCTTGTCCCGTGTGGGGAATGAAATCGCGGCGCAGACGATCCAATGAGTAGAGGCCATCTGTGGGATTGCTGAGGAACAACCACTCGCCCTGCATGGCCAGCACAGATCCCTCGCCAGTGATGGGAAGCTCTGCGACTAGAACCGGATTGCCTGGGTCAGTTACATCCAACACGCGCAAGCCGAAGTTCGCGTCGGCCAGGTAAGCCAGGTTGCCATCCACAAGAACCTGACGAAGGTCGTCGCCGTCCACTTCGAAGCTGCCGGCAAGAGTGGGAAAGGCTGGTATGGAAATGTCGATGACCTGGAGCCCCGACTCGGAGTCGGCCACATAGGCATAGTTGCCGTCCACGGCCAGGTGACGTGCATCGCCGGGTGTGTCGTAAGAACCGGCGAGTACGGGAAGGGTTGTGTTACTAATGTCGAATATTTGCAGGCCCGTTCCGAAGTCTGCGATGAAGGCGTAGTTTCCATCTACCGTTACATACCAGGCGCTACCGGGCGTGTCGTAGGAATCCAGCAGGGTGGGATTTGCAGGATCGCTCACATCGAGTACCAACATGCCCAAGGTGCTGGCGGCCACAAAAGCTTGATCGCCGGCCACGCAGACGGCGTAGATTTCTTCCGTTGGTTGATATCCACCGAGGAACACGGGCGCAGCGGGATTGGTGATGTCCAAAGCGCGGAAACTGTTGTCCGCCTCGCTGGCGCAGAGATAAGCCACGTTGCCGTCGATGTAAATATGACGCAGCTCGCTCAAGTCCGAGTACTCGCCAAGATAGGCGGGTGCTGCGGGGTCGGCGATATCCACGGCCACGAACCTACCGTTAAGACCCGTAGACACAAACAGTATGTTGCCGTGAAGAGCCATGGCGTTGGCCTCACCCAATCCGCCGAGAGAGCCTCCTGAAATGGGCGGATGCGCCGGCGCAAAAAGTTCGTAGACCTGCAAGCCCGTTCCCGCATCGGCCACGAAAGCGTGTGAACCCGCCATGGAAATTCCATAGGGGTGGCCGGCCGTGGCGATCTCCTCGATCAACTGTGGGCTCGTGGGATCGCTGATGTCCAACATGTGAATGCGGAAATCGTAATCTACGAGGAAAGCGAAGTCGCCAAAGATGGTCACATCGAGGGCGCTGCCCGGCGGGTTGTAGGTGGCGGCGAAGCTTGGATTTACCGGATCGCTAATGTCGAGAATCTGCAAGCCGCCATCCACATCGTCGGCCACGAAGGCATAGTCTCCAGCCAAGGCTACATTGCGTGCGTTGCCCGGAGTGTCATAGGCACCAATGGAATCGGGGGCCGCGGGATCGCTGATGTCGAGCACCAGGAGACCGGCCTCACGATCGGCCACGTAGGCGCGATTTCCCGACACGGCCAAGCCGCGGCTCTGTCCGAAGGTGGGCACATTGCCCACGAAGGAAGGCAGGGTCGGGTCGCTGATGTCGATGACCTGAATGCCGAAACTGTTGTCGGCCACGTAGGCGAAGTCGCCGGCCAAAGCCAAGCCAAAAGCGGTACCGGGAGTGTCGTAGGAACCGGCCAAGCTCGGTGATGCCGGATTGCTGATGTTGATCACCTGAAGGCCGCCCAACTCATGGTCGGCCACAAAGGCGTAGTTCCCTTCAACCACAACGCTCAAGGCCAGGCCCGGAGTGTCGTAGGAGCCGGCTAATACCGGAGCTGCAGGATCGCTGATATCGAAAATCACCAATCCGCCAATTTCGTGATCGGCCACGTAGGCATAGTTTCCGGAAACGGCCACTCCGCGCGCGGATCCCGGAGACGCTGCGCCACCGACAAGCCCCGGAGCGAAGGGCTGCAATTTAATTTCGCCGGCAAGGGTGTCCCACCATGCCGTGCTGTTCAGGGTGTCCTCGTAGCTGTGACTCAAGAAGTCTTCCTGGTAGTCATTGACCACGGCAGATGCACCGACGGCCACGAGCAAAACCAGAAGCGCGAAGGCGCTGGAAGAGAATCGACATCGGACAGGCATGGGCTCCCCTTTCATCATCTTTCGGGCGCAACAATGACCACCCCGAGGGGGCGCTTGTACTCCCGTGGATGCTTGGGCATACTGTAGGCTCCCAGGCGCTTAGCGCCCAAGCTGAATTTCGCGCGATCTGCGCGAAGAGGAAGGTGCCCATGTCATCGCAAGAGACATTTTTCTATCCCGGCAAGGAAAAGGCACGGGAGAAGGCCATATTGGTGGGCACAGTGCTCTCGGGTCAGGAGCGCGAGGAGGAAGAGGATAACCTTCGCGAGCTTTCCATGTTGGCGCGTACGGCCGGCGCCAAGGTGCTCGGCTCCGTGCTGCAGTCCCGGCAGTCGCCCGACGTATCCACCTTCATCGGCAGCGGCAAGCTGGAAGAGGTAAAACAGCTTTGCCATGACCGCGATGCCAATCTGATCTTGTTCGACCACGACCTCAGCCCGGTGCAATCTCGAAACATCGAGAAGCAGACGGGCATCAACGTGGCCGATCGCACCGAGCTGATTCTCGACATTTTCGCCCTGCGCGCGCGCAGCAAGCAAGCGCGACTGCAGGTGGAACTTGCTCAACTGGAATATTTGCGCCCGCGCCTTCGGCGCATGTGGGAGCACCTATCCCGGCAGGCTGGCGGCATTGGCTCGCGCGGACCGGGTGAAACGCAGATCGAAGTGGATCGTCGAAGGCTGGGCGAGAAAGTCACCCACCTGCGCCGGGAGCTTGAGCATCTTGCAAAAATCAGCGAAACCAAGGCCAAGAAGCGCCGCCAGGAAGCCTACACGGTTGCATTGGTGGGCTACACCAATGTGGGCAAGAGCACGCTCATGCAGGCGCTCACCGGTAGCGACGTTTTCGTGGAGGACGCGCTTTTTGCCACCCTCGATGCCACTACACGTCGACTTACCTTGGGGGAAAGCGAAGAGTTGCTGATCACCGACACGGTGGGATTCATTCGCAAACTTCCTCACCATCTGGTGGAAAGTTTCAAGGCCACGCTTTCGGAAGTACGCGAAGCGGACCTTCTGCTGCACGTGGCGGATCTGTCCAGCCCAGCCATGGAAAGACAAGTTGCGGCCGTGGACGAGGTGCTCGGCGAAATGGATGTGGATCCCGCATCAGCCCTGCGCGTCTTCAATAAAATGGACGAGGCCGAAGAGGGGCGCGCCAATTGGGCGCAGCGCCACTGGCCCGGAAGTTTGGCTCTCAGCGCCAAAGCCGGAGACGGCCTGGACGAGCTTCGCGGCGAACTGCTAAGCCGCCGGCGCAAGAGCTTCCGCGAAACATTTCTGCGGGTGCCCATGGGCATGGAACGCCTCAGCGCGGTCATCTATCGCGATTGCGAAGTCTTGGATGTGAGCTACGACGAACTGGGAGCCATCTATCATCTTCGACTTCCCGAACTCGTGCTCGGCAAGTTGCTGGCCGAGGGAGTGCAGCATTGTCCGGAAGGGCAGGTAGAGGCGGAGGGGGGCGAAAACTAGTCCAGTTTCTCGCCGCATCGCGGGCAATAGTAGTGGTTGTTGTGCGTCCTGTTCCAACACGACCGACAAGTGCGCTGCTCATTCATGAGCTTGGAGACCTTCACCGACAATGTCGCCGTAACAATGGCGAAAAGCGAAATTCCCATTCCCATTAAAATGATGGCCAGGATGCGTCCGCCGATTGTCATCGGCACAAGGTCGCCGTAGCCCACCGTCGACATGGTCACAATGCTCCACCATGCCCCGGAGAAGGCGTCGGTGAAGGTTTCGGGTTCGATCATATGGACGATGTTCCCCGCGAGAATCGCCGCGAGGCAAATAGATCCCACAACCATCAGCAACAACTCCAGGGAGTCGCGAAGGTTAGATAGGAACATGCGAAGCGCTTTCAGGTAGCGAAGCAGCTTGAGCAGCCTGACGATTCGAAGCAAACGAAGCTCGAAGTGCGGGACACCGAAGATAAGGAGCGGAAGCACGGCGATCAGGTCGATGAAGCCATAGAAACTGAAGAGGTAGGAGGCGGGGCGATGGGCCACCAACAATCGGAGAACCAATTCAACTGCGAAAGCCCAACTCGTCCAGATTTCAATCTGATGAATCCAGACCTTCCAGTTTGCGTCTAAGCCCTGCAGTGTTCCCACCATGGAGGCGAGGGCCGACAGGGTTATCATGGCGATAATGGCCAGATTGAAACGCCGACCCCAAGGGGAGTCGAGGTTGAAGAGCATCTGATTGAGGAAAGCCTTCAGCCGCTTGAGCGAGGCGCTCAAGCCCCGGGCGGGGTCCTTGGCTAAACTATTGCTGGACATGCTTGTATACCTGACCTGTGTAATATCTATGTTTCGGCATAAAGGGGGCTGAAATAAACTCATTTTTTGGAAATCCCCCGAAATTTCTACCCCTTGGTCCTGGCCTCAGCCCTAATAGCCTGAAACTTCGACGCTTCTGGAGCCTTGGAATCTCGGCCACCCTGGGCTATCTTCTTCGCGACCCTTGATTACCTGGAGAGAGATTCAATGAAGATCAAAATTGCCTTGCTCACGTTGCTCGTTTTCGTCGCTGCCGCGTCCGCGGATAACAAGCACCTGGACGCAATCTGGTTCGATGACGGACTGCCCGAGGTGGTCCTCGGCGCCTACTTCAATATTGAAGGCACCGATACAGTCATGACCCTTGAGGCCGACACCCTGAGCGTCTATCTGGTCATGTGGAATGGCGGTCTTCGCGAAGAGGGCGATGCGGCAGCGCTGGAATACATGATCGAAATTCCAGACGGTCTACGTCTGATCAAAGACGAACTTCCTCCTTATAGCCATCTCTGCATCGGCACCGTGGATAAGGGCTTCAGCCAAACTCTCGAGAAGCGTCCCGCCGACGGACTGCTCGTGAACACGCTTCGTTTTTGGCGTGATGGCGAGGTGGCCGATGATGCGCGCATCCGCGTGGTACCTCATCCCGACACCGAGCTTCTGCAATGGGTCGCCATGCCGGGTGGGCCGCAGACAGTGGTCAAGTACATGATGAGCGGACAGGATGCCATTTTGAATCCCAAGCTCACTTCGGCCATTGAGGGCTGGAAGCCTGTGCGGAGTAGATAGTCGCCAGTCGCCAGTCGCCAGTCGCCAGTAAACCCCTTTCGCCATGGAAGGGGTTTTGCGTTGCGCTTAATCGGGCACAGACCTAGGCTCTCCCCATGTCTGACGATTCCCGCAAACTTGGAACCTTCCTGGGTGTGTTCACGCCGACCATCCTCACAATTCTCGGCGTCATCATGTACCTGCGATTCGGTTGGCTCTTGGGCCACCTGGGTCTTACGCGCGTGCTGGCCGTGGTGGTCTTGGCCAACGCCATAACACTGGTGACCACACTTTCCTTTTCGGCAGTTGCCACCAACGCAAAGATCGGCGGCGGCGGGGCCTACTTCATTATTTCTCGTAGCCTGGGCGCCGGGCTTGGCGGAGCCATCGGCATTCCGCTCTACCTGTCTCAGGTTTTCTCTGTGACGCTCTATGCCTACGGCTTGGCCGAATCGCTTCGCTTCGTTTCTCCCGAACTGCCTCTGTTGCCCGTGGCACTTGGTGTAATCGTGGCGGTGGGTTTGCTTGCCGTGGCGGGCTCGGACAAAGCCCTTCGTTCGCAGGTGGCCCTCATGGTTTTCGTGGGGCTTTCGTTGGCGGCATTGGCGCTGGGTGTGTTCATCAAATCCGGTGCTGAAGTATCGGTGGATATCAGGCCGTCGAGCATGAGTTTTTGGGCGGGCTTTGCGGTGTTCTTTCCCGCCGTAACCGGCGTCATGGCGGGCCTCGGCCTGTCGGGAGATTTACGCGACCCCAAAGAATCGCTGCCCAAGGGTTCGCTCATCGCCGTGATCACCGGCTTCCTGGTTTACCTTTGCATTCCATTTTTACTTTCGGCGGCGGCGAGCCCCGCCGAACTGCGCGACGATCCTTTGGTTTGGACGCGTATAGCTTTCGCGGGGCCATGGTTGATCTTGCCCGGCCTTTGGGCGGCTATATTTTCGTCAGCGGTGGGATCCATGCTGGCAGCGCCTCGAACTCTGCAAGCCTTGGCTCGCGATGGCTTCGCCCCGCGCATCTTCTGGAAAACCCAAGGGCATGGCGGACTCATTCCCGGACTTGTGGTTTCGGTGATCATCGCGCTGGGTGCGGCGTTCTTGGGAGAACTCAACGCGGTGGCTGCGGTGGTGTCCATGTTCTTCCTCACCGTCTACGGCACGGTGAACTTGGTGGCAACCTTCGAGGTGCTCAGCGGCGACCCATCCTGGCGCCCCAAGATTCGCATTCCCTGGCCGGTGAGTTTGGCGGGCGGCCTGGCCTGCCTGGTGGCCATGGTGCTGATCAATCCTCTGGCCGGAGCAGTGGCCATCATCGCGGAGATCGTTCTCTTCCTCTATCTTTCCAGGCGAACGCGCAGAGCCCGATGGGGTGACGCGCGCCGCGGGCTCTATGAGAGCCTCATTCGATGGTCCTTGTTTCGACTGGCGGGAACGATTGACAGCCCGCGCAATTGGCGTCCGCACATACTGGTTTTCGTGCGGGATCCCCAGCGAGAAATCGATCTGCTTCGCTACGCCAATTGGTTCAGCCAGGGGCGGGGAGTGGTCACCGCCTGTCACATGTTCACAGGCGATATCGATGATCAAGCCGATGCACTTCCTGAGCGCGAACGCGAACTCGGTGAGTTCCTGAAGAAGGAAGAGTTGCCGATCTTCCCGCAAGCGAGCCTGGTGTCGAACGTGGTGGATGGAATTGTGAACGTGGCCCAGGGAAACGGAATCGCGGGAATGGAAAGCAACACGGTGCTCTTGGGCTGGCCCGACGATGCCAAGATGCGCGGAGATTTCCTGCGCGTGACAGCCAAGTTGGCCAAGTTTCGCAAGTCGGTGGTTTTCGGACGCTTTCATGAGAGCTTCGCATTTAGCCGTCGAGATAAGCGCAGGGTTCACGTCTGGTGGGGCGGTCTCGATTTCAACAGCGACCTCATGCTGCTTCTGGCCTACCTGCTCAAGGCGAATCACGAATGGCGCGATGCAGAAATTGAATTGATCAGCATTGCCTCCAACGAAGCGGTCACGGCGCGAACAGAATCCAATTTTGAAAAACTCATTCCGGAGTTTCGCATCAACGCAAGTCATCGGACCTTGCTGAAATCTAATGACAGCACCGTGGCCAAACTCATTCAGAATGAAAGTGCGGAAGCGGACATTGTGCTACTCGGCATGATGACTCCCTCCGCTGGCGAGGAAGACGCCTACGCCGAACGCATGGAAGCCCTGGCCGGCGACCTGCGTGTGGTTTTCTTCGTGAAGAATGCCAGCCTCTTCACCGGCGAGCTTTTGGACTCACCGGAGGAGGAGTTCGAGGAATATGCGGATCCTCGCGAAGACGAACATGAAAAGGACCGATAGCCCAAAGGGCATCGTGGACTGGCGCGAAAGAGGCGATCTTCCCGAATGATGAAGATCTCCACGAGCGTGTTCGTGACGATCTTTCCAGGAATTTCATGCTCGAGAATGAGGACCGAAAGTAGCATCATTTGCGTCGTTTCAAGGCGTGACATTTTCCGGAGGCCGGATGTCTATAGCCCTAAGGAAGACATTTGCGGAATTGCCCGACCAGGACCTGGTCGAGGAGGTGTTGCGTTCCGGCCATGGCAACCAAGGTGCATATCGAGAGCTGATCCGAAGGCACCAGGGGATGGTCTACACCAACTGCAGGTATTTGACCGGACAGGAAACGGAGAGCGAAGACCTGGCGCAGGAGGTATTGGTAAAGGCCTACTTCAATCTCGGCAGTTTCGAGCAGCGCTCCACCTTCAAGACCTGGCTTCAGCGAATCAAGGTTAATCACTGCCTCAACCATCTTCGCAAGGAGAAAAGCAGGCCTAGTGCGATCATGGAGGTCGAAGCCCAGGAGGACGAAGCCTGGATGCCCGACCGCCTCGATCCGGCTCTGGCCGAAGAGTCCCATGCCTCCTCGGTTCAGGCGACTACCGACGTCGAAAAGGTCTTAGGCATGATGCCCGAGATCCTTCGCGTTCCATTGATACTCTGCGATCTTGACGGCTTTTTGTACCGAGAAGCCGCAGACGAGCTGGAGATTGGAATGAGTACCTTGAAAATGAGACTTAAAAGGGCGAGGGAGTGCTTCAAGGTAACCTATCAGTCAATATCGAAGATCAACACGAAAAAGGAAGTCGGCCGCAATGCCGCACGATCGTGAATGGACCCAAGGGCTAGACGAGGAACCTGACCCCGGAGGTCCTGTCCTGGAACTGTCGGGCTTTGAGCTTCCAGCGCCTGAGGATCTTGAGCGCAAAGCGCTGGACCGAATCGGAGACAGGATTGGTCTGGGCAATCTGATCAAGCTCTACGCCCCCATCCAGCTGCAGGCGCTTTCCGATCTCTTCGTCACCCTTGCCGGCTCCTTCTCGAAAGACCGAACAAAACCCAGGAGGCCATGATGGACGTCAATCTCGCGAATTGGTGGGCCGGTTTGAGGGAGTTTTTCGAAATGACGCTCCATGATTTCCTACCCCGCTTCGCCCTCGCATTGGCCACCCTTCTCCTGGGTTGGCTCGTCGCCGTTCTGGCGAGAAGATTGCTGAAATCAGTTCTTCGTTGGAGCAAGGTGGACAAGGCCTATGAGCGGTCCGGGTTGAAGTCGCTTTCCGTCCGGGCTGGAGCCGATGGCTCGCTCGAACACTGGATCGCCCAGGCCGTGTACATCCTCGTGATCATCGCTTTCGCGCGGGTAGCCCTGATTCAGGTGGGACTTGGAGACCTCGTCATATTCATCGACTGGTTGTTTGCCTATTTGCCCACCGTTTTGGCGGTCCTGCTCATTCTCTTGGGTGGAGGATTTCTCCAGCGCTACTTGAGCCGTGCGGTCAGCGCGGCCGCGGCGGGCGTCGGAATCGAGTACTCCACAGCCTTTGGCCGATTTACCTCCGCCCTCATCATCGTCTTCGTCGGAATGCTCGCCCTGGCCCAGTTCGGGATCGAGACGAGGTTGGTCGAGAACGCTCTGATCGCGCTTATCGCCACCCTGGGGCTCGGCGCGGCCATCTCCTTCGGGCTGGGAACGAGGGACCACACACGCGACATTGTTTCAGGTATCTACGCGCGGAAACTTGTGGAGGAAGGGGATATCGTTGAGCTTCGGGGGCGCCGGGGAACAGTCAGGACCATCACTCCCGTGATCGTCATCGTCGAGGATGAGAAGGGCTTGTTCGCGGTACCGAACACCGACTTCCTGAGGAATCTGGAAACCCCCAAGGAGCCATAGTTCCCTCCCGAGCCGCAAGAAGGGAGACCCAATGATAAACGGCTTTCTGGAACCCTTCACGAAATGGATACAGGACGCCTTGGGCTTGGCGCCCAGCATCCAGGGAAAACTGTTTATCAGCCTTCTCATTTGGCTGGCCTTCATTGCTCTGCGCCTAGTCCTTAGCCTCATCATACATCGGAGGCTGAAGGATGTCAGCAAGCAGTACATGATTACAAAAACCCTGCACTACGTGCTCACGTTCGAGAGCGACTGGGAAAAGGCCAAGGCCATCCTTGAAGAGATCGCCAGCCACCACTCCGACCATCCGCTATATCTGCGAACCTCGGAACCGCCGAGGTTCCGAGATGAGTATCTGGGAGGAAGTGCTGAAGTCCTTCGCCCAGCATAAGGATGTGGATTTCGCCTATCCCACCACACGCTTCTACAACAACTACTCCGAGGGAAAGCCCGAGGCCAGGGCAGAGCCGAGAGACTAAGCGAGCAAAAAAAAGCGAGGCCCGCTTCGCGTCTCGGCGCTAGGCGGGCCTCTTGACAGGAGTGTGTCTCGACTCACTGCCTCCTGATCAGGTCCTTACTTGAAACGGTATCCGAAGGTCAGGTCCAGGCCCTTGGTGGCGGGCAGATCCTGCGTCTTCGCGATGTGCCCCGACAGGGTCACGTTCACCTGATTCTCCAGGTAGTAGATGAACCCCGAACGGAGCTGATTTGTCCAAACGCTGTCGGCCTCGGGAAGAACCTTCGAGGAGACCAACGAGTTGTTCAGCGTGAAGTCGATCCGGTTGCTGAGTTCGTAGATGTAATCGACCGTTCCCGCCATGTTGTAAAGATCGCCGAAATCACCGGTGAAGGGTGAGTCGTAGGACGCGGTGAACCCGAACTGGGATTTCCAGCCAAGAGGCCGCGAATAGCGGAAGCGGATCGAGGCGCTGGGATCGTCGGCATCCACATCCTCGAACTCCGAAAGCAGCTCGGCTCTCACACCAAAGCGGATGTCCCAACCATAGAAACGCTCGTTGATGTGTTCCTCAAAGAGCACTTCCTCGGTTCGCAGCACACCGATGGCGCCAAGACCATCGGAAGCGAACTTCCCGCTGTCCGCGATCTCCTTCTCGATGGCCTCGAACCACTGCACCTTGTAGGTGCTGCCGTACTGGGTCTTGTACTCGCCCTCGTTCTCAATGATATGGGCGACCGCGATAATGTTGGCCTTGGGCAGGCGACCCGTGATCACGCCCTCCTCGAGGAGAAAGTCCTCGATCCTTACCGCACGGGCCAAGGTGGTGGCGCGAATGAAGCGGCCATAACCGACACCGGGAGTGGCGGTGATGGAGGGCCGATCGAAACCATCCTGATGGGTCATGCCGGCCTCGAGGGAGTAAAACCAGTTACCTTCCCTGGAGATGTATTTACGCACGCCGGAGTTCAGGGCCAGGCTGTAGCTCTCTTCCCTCTGATCCTCGGAGACATACTTCGTATCCCCCAGGGCAAGCAGGCTCAGGTCGAAGGCGTAGGGCAGAGAGTTGAAGAAACGATTATAGAGCAGTGAGCCACTCGCGTTGTTGGAAAGCGTGGTGTCTCCGAAAGCGGCGTAGTTGTATCCGCCATCGAGACGGAGCTGTTCGGCCGTGCTTACTGGAACCGTGTAATCGGTTGGCGACACGTTCTGCGCCAGCGCAGGGCTGAAGGTAATTAGGATGCCCGCAGCGAGCAGGCTCAAGATGGACTTCATTCTGGATTCCTCCTTCATGGTTTTTTCAATTTTCTCTCTCAGGGAGAACATTATTTCTGACCTTTCCATTGCTCGAGCTGACGGGCGGCGGCTTCGCGGCCTCCCAATCCAAAGGCGATGGCCAAGGCCACAGCAACGGCTCCGAGGATCAGCCCGAAGGCCAGATTGATGATCTCACCGGACAATCCGATCTGCTCGAGCGAGAGGGCCGTGACGAGTACCAAGATCGCGATTCGGGCGATCAAGGCCATCAGTCGGGCCTTTGCCGCTCCACTCGAACGGATAAGGTCGGCAGCGAGGTTGGCGATGAAGATGCCCGCCGCCGCGATGAACAGCGCGAAGAGAGCCCGTCCGCCGATGAGCAGGATCATCCGCGAGATGTCCGTCATGACCGCGAAGCCGAGAAGCCGGAAGGCCTCGGCCACGGCGAAGAGCATGATGGCGATGAGAAGGACTCTGCCCACGATCATTGAAGGCGCAGAGTCTCCCTTCCCGGGATTTTTAGCCAGGCGCAGAGAGACTAAGATGTTGTCGAAACGCGTGCTCTGCAGCAGCGAGATGACCAGTCCTGAAAGCACCTTCGCCACCAGATAGGAAACGAAGACCACGAGCAGCGCGGTGAAAACGGCGGGTATGGCACCCATGATCGTTCCGAGCATGGCGCTGGCTGGAGCCGTGATCGCCTCAAGCTGAAGCGTGTTGAGGGCCGAGATCAGCACCGGGATGAGCACCAGGAAGTAGACGATGATTCCAACCACCTTCGACAGGCTGGACTCCTGCATGACCGAGCTCAAGCCGGCCTTTTCGCCCAGGCTGTCCAAACGTATGGCGGTCAGGAAGTGGGTGACGATCTGCTTGAGGATCCTGGCCACGAACCAACCGGCGAACAAGATGATCGTTGCCGCGAAGAGGTTGGGCAGGAAACCCAGGAAGCGGTCGAGCATGGCCTGCACGGGCAAAAGAAGACCGTCCAGGGCAAGGGTGCTCAGGATCGCGGGCAGAAAGAGGAGAAACACAAACCAGTAGACGATCTCTCCAAGAACCTTGTGGAGCTGGAAGTGATCGGGGGTCTGGATGTCGGCCTGGATGCGCAGACGCTCACCCAGCCGACCCGACTGCAGGACGCGGCTCACGAGCATCCGCAGGATGTTGGCCAGTATCCAGGCCGCCAGGACGAGAATCGCGGCGCCGAGGATCTGGGGCATGAACTCCAGGAGCTGAGACAGCAGATCACTGATGGGGGCCGTGATGGTACTGAGTTTGAGGACCTGAAGGAATGCCATCAGCACGAATAGCATGATCAGATAAAAAACCGCGCGCCCCGTGGAGCGGGCGATATCCATGCCTCCGCTTGAATCTGGTCCATGAACGAGGCGGTCGATCTTGTCGCCCAGCCCCGTTTTGTACAGCGTGCCACGTATGGCCGCGCCCATGACAAGTGCCGCCAGCCATCCCAGGACTAGGACGAGCAGCGCGCCGACCAGGTTCGGAATATAGCTCCGGCCCAGGGTCATGAGCGGTTCGAAGATCTCCTGTACCATGAGGGTGTGTCCCCTTTCGGTTTGGAAGCAGTGAGATTTTTCCAGGCATTGAGACTTGTGAATGCCAGGGGGCTGAGCCAGCCGAAATAGGGGCCGGCAAAAGCCTCCCCTTGGCATCCATGCGGCGCTTCTGACACGGCGGGATCGGGAATTGTCACACCGAAAAGGGAATTATGGGGAAGGATGGGGAAGGGTCGCGGACACAAAGAAGCCTTTTGGCGGAAGGGGCTGGTGAAGCGTCCGTCAAACGCCCTCCACCCCGCGCATCAGACCCTGAGCCTTGGGCTCCTGAATGCGCATGCGCTCCTCCACGCTGAAGGGCGTCACGCGCTTGGCCTCCACGAGAGGCTCGCCGAGCTCAACGGTGGCCTCGCCCTCGATCCAGAAGGGACCCGCCCCGCGCAGCCTTGTTGCCAGGCGTGCGTAGTCTTGCGGGAAGAAGACGGCCTCGAAGGTGCCGGTGTCGTCGGAGAAGGTGTAGAAAGCCATGATGCGCCCGTCGCTTTTGGCGCGGGTGCGCTTGCCGGTCACTTTGATTCCGGCCAGGCGCACCTTGCCCAGGCGCGCGTTTTCCTCGTTGCGAAACTCGAAGGCACGTTCGCGCAAATTTGCGGCGCTCATGCGGGGGCCGGTGGCTTCGAAGAGCAGAAGCGAATGCAGGGACGGCGAGAAGCCCAACACCGCCAGCTCCTCGCGTGCGCGGGCGGAGGCTATGGCCATGTTTCCGCAAAGAGGACGGAAGGCATCTTCCTCGGCGCGGGCTTTGGATTTCGTGGGCCAGAGATCGCGAAGCGCTTCCAAAAGTTCCACGCGCGAAACAGGATCGCCAAGGCTCTCGACGGGAAGGCCGTCGAATCCGCCGATACGAAGTAGCAGGGCCGCCTCCCAGCGGCGGGGGCCGTCGCCGTCGCCGCGTGCACGCGCGATGAATTCTTCCAGGGAATAGAAGGGACAGTGGGCGCCTTCTTCGGCCATCCAGCGCACAGCTGTTTCGCGAACGTTTCTCAAAAATGAAAGGCCGATGCGCACATGTCCGCCGCCTTCCACGCCGCCGGCAGGATCGTCCGCCAGCGCGCCGCCGGACCATCCTCCACTTCGGACGCTGCCTGCGTTCACATGGGGTGGCAAAATCGTGAGTCCCAATCGCCGCGCCTCTTCCACGTACTCGGCGGTGGAGTAGTATCCGCCGCGCTCCTCGATGACTGAGGCCATGAACTCGGCCGGATAGTGTGCCTTCCAGTAGGTGGACTCGAAACTCTCGCGCGCGAAACTGGCACTGTGCGCCTTGCAGAAGGCGTAGCCCGCAAAGCCGGCTATCTTCTCAAGCAGGCTCTCGGCGATTTCATTGGCCTGCTCTTCGCTTTCCCCCGCCTCCTCAAAGAGTGCGCGGGAGCCGTCGAGAAAACGCTGCGAGAATTCTTCAAGATCCAGATGCCGCTCCTTGCCCGTCATGAGTTTTCGGAAAAGATCCGCCTCGCCCAGGGACAGTCCGCCGATCTCGCGGAGAACGCGAATGACCTGCTCCTGGTAGATGAGGCACCCCATGGAATCGCGGAGCACCGGCTCCAGCAGGGCGTGCTCATGGCGCACGGGCTCCAGGCCCAGGTGTCGGCGCAGGTATAGATTCTTGCCGCCGTGATTGCTCACCCCCGGCCGGATGATCGACGACAATGCCGTGAGCGTTTCAAAATCTTCGCAACGCGCCTGCCTGAGAAGCTGCATGAGAATAGGACTCTCGATGTAAAAGCATCCTTCGGTGCGTCCTTCACGCAGCATGGCGCGGGTTTTTTCATCGGCGAAAGGATTCACCGAACGTCGGTCCGTGGACTTCTTCCCGGGATCTCCCGAGAGGCGCGGCGCCAGCCCGAAGTTCTCTCGCACCCGTTCTCGTGCCGCGTCGATGACCGCCAGTCCGCGTTGGCCGAGAATATCCATCTTCACCAGGCCGGCGTCTTCCACCGCGTGCATATCCCACTGCGTGATGGCGTAACCCTGCGCGCTGGGTTGCAGCGGAACGAAATGCCGGATGGGTCCCGGCGCGATGACCACGCCGCAGGGATGGGTACCCAAGTGCCGCGGCAAACCTTCGAGCTTGGCTGCAAGTTCGAAGAGTTGGGGATAGGGTTCGGCATTCAAGTTGAAGCCCCGGGCGCGGGGGTCCGATCGCAAGGTGTCGGCAAGGTCGCGAAGGGACCCCCAGCGCGGGAGCGTTTTGATGAAGGCGTCATGCGGCTGGGGGTCGATCCCCAGCGCGTCCATGAGTCCGCGAAAGGCGCTGCGCGGACGAAACATGTGCCAGCATCCGATAAGCGCCACGCGATCGCGGCCGTAGCGCTCGTAGATGAAGTCGAGAATTTCGTAGCGCGCCTCCGAGCCGAAATCGATGTCGAAGTCGGGCAGGCCCTGTCGCTCCATGTTCAAAAACCGCTCGAAGTAGAGTCCGTGCTCCAAGGGATTCACGTGGGTAATCTGCAGGGCATAGGACACAAGGCTGCTCGCCGCGCTGCCGCGCCCGAGGCTTTCCAAGCCACGCGTGCGACCGTGGCGCACCAAGTCCCAGGCAATGAGGAAGTAGGCGCTCACGCCGCGGCGACGGATCACGTCGAGCTCGCGGCGAAGGGCCGACACCACGCGCTGCGCCTCGGGCTTGCGATTGCGTGGGGTAAATCCCGTGCGCTCCCAAAGGCCCAGGTGCGCCTGATGAAATAGGAATCGCTCGGGATCACCGGGGTCTTCGCTACCCAAGGGTTGAAAACGCGGCGGACGCGGTCGACCCGTGGGCACGCGATAGCGACAGCCCCGCGCGATGAGCCCCGTGTTGTTGAAGGCCTCGCGCGGCGCGGCGCCCAGCGCGCGTCGAATGGCATCTTCATCCATGAGCCAGGCGCTACTTGAAGCTACGGCCTCTTCCGGAAGATCGTCCGCCGCGCAGTTCATGCGCATGGCCGAAAGCATTCGATGGGTTTCGTGGTCGGCCGGCCGCTCGAAGAAAACTCCACCTGTGGCCGCGTAATCCACACCCAACTTCCAGGCCTGATGAATGAGCCGCCGCCGCGCAGCTTCAGGCCCGGGGCGCAGCTCGGCGAAGAGGCGTCCACCGGGATCGGAGGAGGCAAGTGTGGCCACCAGTGAAGCGTCGTCCGCGAGTACGAAGAGTTCCCCGGAGCGAAGGGCGCGAAGCAAGGCATGCTCGAAACGGAAGTCGGTGTCGAGGTGACGCGAGCTTAGAATTTCACCCAGGATGTTATAGCCCGCCTCACTGCGCACCAGCAGGGTGGCGCGATCACCGGGGCGCGAAGGTCCGGCGGGTCGCTCGCGTGAAAAACCGCCGGCGGAAACCTTGCCGCCATGTTCGCGCAATTCGGGCCGGGTCAGCTCCGCGCCCAAAATGGCGTGAATACCTTCGGCCTCGCAGGCTTTCTGAAAAGGCACTGCAGCATAGAGTCCATTGCTGTCGGTGATGGCGAGTGCGCGCTGCCCCATCCAGCGGGCGCGGGCGGCTAAATCTTCGGGACGCGCCGCTCCGGAGAGCAGGGAGTAACAACTGTGAACGTTGAGATGGATAAACAAGCCTCAGGCCTCCGGCCTCGAGCCGCCGGCATAGGGCACAATCTCGGTTGTGCCGAGCTTGTGGCCCGAGGCTGGGGCTGGTGGCTATGGGAGGGGTCGGGCCGGGGAGGCGGCATAAGAAATCGCGCCGACCATCATGGCTCGGCGCGGGAGGGTAAAGCCAGTGTAGCCTGGATCGTGCCGGCGATCAAGCGTTCAAATTGAGTTTCTCAAAAGCCTGCTCCACGCGGGTCATGTTTCTTTCCCAGAGTCCACGCTCTTCGATGATTTGGAAATTTCGTCGGCGCATGCTTTCTCGCAGAACCTCATCGGCCAGCAGTTGATTCACGGCGCGGGCCAGGTCTTTACCGTCGCCGGTTTCATAGAAGAGCCCGTTTTCGCCTTCCACAATCCACTCATGATTGGCGGCGATGTCGCTGAGCACGGGAACTGCGCCACAGGCCATGGCCTCAAGCAGAGATACGGAAGTGGAGTCCGAGCGCGAGGTCGACACATAAATCGTGGCGGCCCGAAGAAGTTCGGCAAGCGCCGGTGCCTCGAGCTTGCCATAGAAACGAAAGGTGGAATGCGCCAACTCCTCGGCCTTGAGTTCCAAACGCTCCCGCTCGGGTCCATCTCCACAAAGATCGAACGCTGCCTGATGCTCGGCGCGAATCCAGGGCGCCGCCTCGATGAGATCGTCCAGTCCATAAACAGCGTGAAAATTGCGTGTGCTGATGACCCTGGCCGTCGCCCCGCTGGGCCGGGAAGACGGGAAGAACAAACTTGGATCCACACCAAAGTAGGCCTTGAGTATTTTGCTTTCAGGCACGCCTGCATCCCGCACGATATCCGAAAGCACATCTGCGTCAGTGGTCACCAGTTCGGCCTTGCGCAGATTGCTGCGGATCATCACGCGATGAACCGGGTGGCGTGGATAATCGATGAGAAGATCGGAGCCGAGGGTGGAGATCACGAAAGGGTATCCGCTGAGCGCGGCGCAGGTTCCGTAGCCACCGGCGTAGAGAGCGTTCACAAACTGGGGCTCAAATTGCGCCAGCTTGCGGCGAAGGCCCGGCATGGCCGAAAGGTAGGATAAGGTCTGCGTGGGCAAGAATCCACGCATGCGCTCGTTGGGGAAAAGACATCCACTGGGATCTTCATGGGAAAAGAGTAGAACCTCGTGTCCGCGCTCATGAAAATAGGACACCCACCTTCGCACGTGTCCCATGCGCCCGTCACCGAAGAAGGCAATGCGCATTAACTACTCCGTTTACTGTCCGTGGATTTGAACTTCCCGGCGCCAAAAACGCCACCGGCCAAGTTCTTGATTCGACGAAGTGCGGCGCGTCCGCGCAGCTTCTGGATGTTGGTCTTGATAACTTCCGGATCGCGCAATTTCTGAAACAAGTGCCGCCTGCGCATCAGGTGTAACTCACGCCATGTAAGCTGAGGTTGTACCAGGATGGGCACAGACGGCGCCGTGGAAAAATGCAGGTTCTCTTCATGGTGAAATGGCTTGGACCAGCGGAAGTTTTCAGGCATGAGCCCCTCTTCCCTGGCGTAGCGTTCCACTTCGGTTCCCGGGAAAATATTGATACCCACGCCGCCGCCGATGCGCGAAATGTAGCGCTTGTTCTTGCGAATGAAACGCAGGGTTTCCTTAGCCTGGCTCACTGTTTCCTCGATGTGTCCCACCGTGAAGAATACCTTGGTCTTGAAGCCCAGGTCGTGACTGAGTTTCAAAATGCCCTGAACCTGCTCGGGAGTAATCTGCTTCTTCATGCGTTTCAGTACGCTGGGATTAATGGATTCCACTCCGAAGTCCAAATAGTAACATCCCGCATCCCGCATGGCGCGCAGCATTTCCTCGTCCACGGTGTCCACGCGAATTTCGCATTCCCAGGGCATCACGGCGCCTCGACGCTTTATCTCCTGGCAAAGTCCCATGGTGAAACTTTTGCGCACGGTTACCAGCGCGTCCATGAAGCGGATGCCTTCGGCGCCATACTGGTCGCGCAATTGGATCATTTCTTCAACCACATGTTCGGGGCTGCGGAAGGTGACTCGGTGATCCCATATGGCGCCCGCCGAACAGAAGCTGCACTGATAGGGACATCCGCGACTGGCCATCATGTGGAAGGAGCGCGTTCCCAGAAATTCGTTTTCCAGATTGTAAAGATCGTTGGCCAGAAGTTCTCGTGCGGGAAATCCCAGACTGTCCAGATCTGTTACGCGCGGCCCATTGCCGTTGTGAACAGCATCGCCGTCCAGGCGCCAGCTCAAAGACCCGATGCCGCGGAAATCGGGGTGACCGTCCAAATGGCGGAGGCAGATTTCCGTGAAGGCCGGTTCGCCTTCTCCGCGCACCACGGCGTCAAGTTCGGGGAGATGTTTGAGGGTATCGTTTGCAGAACATGTAACGTGAGGGCCGCCAAGGACGGTTAGAACTTTGGAGTCCAGTTCCTTGGCGCGTTTCACGTAGTCGAAGGCTTTGAATCGGGCCGCGGTGCTTACGCTGACACCTAACACCGACGGGCGTTCGGACCTGAAGATTTGCTCAAAAGTCTCCGTTTCAGCCTGAGGATCGAAAATGCGAACCGATAGCCCTTCACGATGCAGTGAGGTGGCGAGCCAGGCCAAGCCCAGGGGCGGCATGGAGCCCACGAATCCTTTGGTGAAACTATCTTCCGCGTGAACCAGGAGGACGTCTGACATGAAATAAGCCTATACCGGTTCTTGCCGGAAGTAAAGGTGGCGGTCCTTACTCTTGATCTGAGAATTTTGGCAACCAGTTGCCACTCTTTTTCAACATGAGACCGGCTGCGCCGAAATTCACAGGAAAAAAGAGTAGGACCAGAGCTTCTATATTTCCCCAGGAGGTCAGGTAGCCCTGAGTGAAGTAGTGGAGGGGCACGAAGATAGCGACTGGAATAAGGCATGAAACAAACCAGAAACTCAGCGCTTGCCAATTGTCTTGTGCGATCGTGACGCTGCGCGAAATCGCGAATTTCAGCCACAGCCAAAAGCCAGCAAATGCTATAACAGCGGCAAGAAATCCCTGAACGCTCCGTTGCGGCCCACCCACAAGCTTCCACAAGAAGAAGGCAATTGCCACGGCAATGAGATTCAGAATGCCGAGCAGAATAGCGTGCAGGAATAGGTCACGTCTTCTCACTAGAGTCCAATTGGCTTGGTTCCTTGATTATCAACGCCCGCTCTTGAATGAGAAAACGAAAGTGATTTCTAATAGTTTTTGAAGGAGCATGTGGATTATCTCGTTTTAGATCATCCGAGAAAGAGTGAATCTCTGAGTGGGCGAAATTGTCTTGGATCGGATCATGAAAAAGAGGAAATGTATAGGTGAATTTTGAGGATTCACAATATAGCTTATCTGGAATATCGCCTACTGCGAATTGAAATATCCCCCAACCAGGGTGGTCGGGTTTGAGCACGTCCTCGGGACTACTGTACTTGCCTCTGTTCAAAGAAAATCGTGGAAAGCATATTTCGTTGAAGGCGGGATGCTTTCCAGTATCCGTGGATACTGTTTCTGCACCAGGCCGAATTCGTCGAAACAGCAATTCGTCAGGCAAGAAAACCTGATCTGGCACCAATAGGTCACCTCTAGAACGGCCCATTAATCTCGCTAGCAATCTCCTCGATTGCTTGGCGAAGGCTTTCAAAGTCGGGAGAAATTGCCACAATTGAAATCTCCCCACTACTCCTCCTCATATTTAAGTAAATCTCTCCGTCATTGTAACACTCTACAACACAATAACAATTGCTGCTTACAAACGAAATAGCAGATCCACCCTCCGCAGATGGACCGATACCAGAATAGCCCAAATCAAATTCATCAAGAGTTTCAAGAAATAGTTGTGAGTTTTTAATCGCCACCTTTGATGGTGCTGGCGCACCGTAACTATCCCAATTTTCTTGGATATTTTCAAGTGCGGCAAGATCCTGCTTATAACTCACAGCCGAATCTTCCAAAGTCAGGAAATCTGTTCTGATTACGTACGGCACACTTCCGCTAGTCACTTGTGCCTGCTCAAAAGCTAGCCCCCATCCAGTCGCAGGGTAATGGGGTGCTTGATAGTGTCCAGATGGGCTTGCTATACCAGGAATTGAAATCATCGCTGTTAACAGCACATTGAAAGGGGTAGAGCCAGGGGCGCTGAAACCAGAACTGCCATTACCTGTCGTGTCTTTGGCTAAATAACTAACACGTATTTCTTCTACTCTGTTCAAAATCACTTCTCCTGAGCGGAGTACGCCGTCTCAAGTTCTTTTATTTTCTCATCAAGCCAAGCCCGAAGCTCTTTTGCTCCTATTAGATCAATATAAATACCACATTCCAATTCTCGTATGACACCAGCCTTGGAAACACGTTCATCTGGAATTTCTGCCTCCAATCCACCGGACGCATTTAATGTGTGTGTTGTTCTTTGGGGAATCGGAAATCGCTCAGAGAAGAAGCTTGCGTGGATATAGCCACGAGGGGTTGGGCCACCAATCACACCATTGACTTGATACGCGTGGTAGCTTGGCCGCTTTAGATAATGGAAGGTCATTCTTTGAGTTCTTGATTCTTCCGAGGCCATTGCCAATCTCCTTTTTGCCCGACCAGGGGATGAAGATAACCCCTGTATCAATTGTCGTTCCAGAAATTCGCACAACAAGGGCAAGTTCACAAGTCAGAATTCTAACAGAAAATGATCCCAATAGTATGTAGTTGCGATTCATATAGATGTAAGTTACCCCTTTATCGAACCGCGAAAGAGGAGGATCATGCCCCGAGTAAGCCGTGTTGTTTTTGCCATGACCGGTGCCAGCGCCACGCCCTACGCCTTCCGCCTGCTTGAAGTCCTGGCGAAAGGGAAAATCGGCGTGGAGCTCATGGCCAGCCCCAATGTGGACGAGCTTTGCCGCGTGGAATCCGGCACGACCCTTGCCGGGGAACTCGAAAAGATCTACGGAAGCGCGCCTGCTGAAGGCGAATCCTTGGGCGAGGCGGAAGATGGCGGCCCCCTGGTTCGCCGCCATGGCTTGGCCGACTTCGCCGCGGCCGCGGCCAGCGGATCGGGCAATAACGTTCCCATGCTGGTGTTGCCCTGCTCCACAGGAACTCTTGGGCGCATCGCCACGGGTGTGAGCGACAATCTCATTACTCGCGCGGCCGATGTCTGCCTCAAAGAGCGCCGCCGATTGGTGCTTGTTCCCCGCGAAACGCCACTTTCGGCCATCCACCTGGAAAACATGCTCACGCTCACTCGCGCAGGCGCGGTGATCTTGCCGGCCAGCCCCGGTTTCTACTACAAACCCGGCAACATCGACGATTTGCTCGACTTCATCGTGCAGCGCATTCTGGATCAGCTCGGGGTCGAGCTACGAATTCTCAAGGGATGGGGCGAGAATGACTGAGGCCCCCCGCGGATTCTGGGCGCGGCTGTCGACCATCTTGGAGATGATCAAGTTCGCGCACACACTCTTCGCGCTTCCCTTTGCCCTGCTCGCCATGATGGTGGCCGCGCGAAACTTCGAATACGCCGGCTTCCCCGGATGGCGCGTTACCATTCTCGTGCTTTTCTGCATGGTCACCGCGCGTAATGCGGCCATGGCCTACAATCGCCTGGCCGACCGCAACATCGACGCGGCCAATCCGCGCACATCCAGCCGCGCCCTGCCGGCGGGCCTGCTTAAGCCCAACTGGGTGGGCTTTTTTGTGTTTATCAACTCGCTCCTCTTCATCACCTTCGCGTCCATGCTGAACCCCTTGGCCGGATGGCTCAGCCCGCTGGCCCTGCTTCTCGTGCTGCTTTACTCCCACACCAAACGCTTCACGCCGGGCAGTCATTTCGTGCTGGGCCTGGCTCTGGCCATCGCGCCTATCGGTGCATGGATCGCCGTGCATGGCGCATTCACGGGAGCGCCCTGGTTTCTGGCCTTGGCCGTGCTTCTCTGGGTGGCGGGATTCGACATCATCTATAGTTGTCAGGACACGGAATTCGACAAGCAGACCGGGCTTTATTCGCTCAGCGTCGCCCTGGGCGAGCATGTGGCGCTCAGGTACGCCGCGCGCCTGCATCTGCTCATGGTCGTGTCCCTGATCGTGTTTTCCCTGACCCATCATATGGGATGGATTTTCTACCTGGGCCTTGCCCTGGCCTCCTGGTTGCTTGTTCACGAGCACCGCTTGGTGCGTGGGGGCGATCTTAGCCGAATCGACATGGCTTTTTTTCGGGTGAACAGCGTGGTGGGCCTGGTCATTTTCCTGGCCGGGGCCCTCGATGTAATTCTGGGCTGATGGGAACCATCAAATCATTGCGTGGTTCTCAACTTTTACCTAATCTTGATGCAGCCTCAACCAAGTAGGAATTATGCGCCCTCTGCGCCTCGGCCTAATCTCTTTCGTGAATACATTGCCGCTCATTCGCGGCCTTGAGGTGCAGAAGCCCGAGGGCTTCGAGCTTATCTACGATAGGCCCAGCGCGCTGGCCGATCGCCTTCGTCATGGCGAACTGGATTGCGCCCTGATTCCCGTGGTGGAGTTCTTCCGCGGTGTGGGTGACGGCATCGTGCCCGATCTCTGCATTGCCAGCGACGGACCCGTGGGGACCATTCGTTTCATCGCGCGCAAGCCATTGCGCGAGATCCGCCGTGTTCTGGTGGACAAGAGCAGCCGCTCCTCCGTGGCCATGCTTCGCCTGCTTCTGAAACGCACCCACGATATCGAACCCGACTTCCACATTTACGATGTTCGCCCCGACGCGCCCTTCATGACCCCCGCGGGCGAAGAGGGCGACGCGGTGCTCATTATTGGTGATCTGGCCATGGACTTGGATCCGGGCGAGGTGGAGCTCGACGTGGATCTGGGCGACTGGTGGCATCGCAGTTTTCATCGCCCCTTCGTCTACGCGGTCTGGGCCTGGCGCGAGCGCGAGGACGAGAAGATCGGCGAAAGGCTTACGACTCTGCTTCATGAAAGTTATCAGCTTGGTCTTGAGGAAATGGATATCCTCGTGGAAGAGGCCGCTGTCGGACACAATTGGAGTGAAGATCGTGTGCGTCGTTATCTGAGCGAGCAAATTCACTTCGATCTGGACGCCTCCGCCATCGACGGGCTTCGCCTTTTCCATCGCCTTTGCGTGGAAGATCATCTGGCCCCACATCGCCTGAGCGTTGAAGGCATTTTGGCTCGCCTTGGCGAGAGCGCCTTGGTCATGGCGGCCCCGGCTCCCTGAGATGGCCCTCCTTCGCGATAATCTTCCCGGCGACATTCTGATCTATCAGGCGGGCTGGGTTCATCCCGTGCTGTCGCCCCCCCTTGAACACGCAGCCCTGGCCGTGCGCGATGGGAAAATTCTCGCCTTGGGTCCGGCCGATGAAATCGCCAAGGCCTATCCAAAACCGGCTGCTCGATTCGACTATCCAGATGGCGTGCTCATTCCCGGCCTGGTGAACGCCCACGCGCATCTCGAGCTCAGCTACATGAAAGGCCTCGTTCCCCCCCGCGAAGATTTCACGGGATGGATTGTGGACCTGGTGCGCGCCAAACGAACTTGGACACGCGAGGAATTCGAAAAGTCAACGCGAGCAGGACGCCGTGAACTTGTTCGCGGTGGCTGCACGGCGGTGGGGGATATCGTCAGCGCCGAGGCCGAAGAAGGCGCCATGTTCGTGCACCGCGAGGCCGAACTGCCCCTGCGCACGCGAGCCTATCAAGAGTATCTGGGAACCTACGGAGAAGGCCGCCCGCCCTTCGAGGAAGATAAGGCCAAACTTCTCTACCCCGGGCTCAGTCCCCACGCTCCCTATTCTTCCGACACCGATCTCTTTCGCCGATGCATCGCCCAGGCGCGAGAAAACGGCATGCCCTTATCCACCCATGGCGCCGAGATTCGCTGGGAAGCGGAGTATCTGCTAGAAGGTACCGGGCCGCTCTACGATTTTCTGGTGAAGCTTGGTTTTGCCTATGGCGATCCAAAACCATGGGATGCTGATCGCCCCGCGCGATTGGCAGGGTGGCTTGCCGAAGAATCTCCCCCCGCACCTTTGCAGTTCGTCCACGGCACCTGGCTGGGCGAGGAGGAATATGCCGCGCTGCGAAAGATCGACGCGACGGTGGTCTACTGTCCCTCGTCGGTGGCCTACTTCCACGATGGCCGGGATGGGCATCCAGTGGAATCGCTACTCGCTGCGGGAATTCCGGTAGCCTTGGGTACCGACTCCTTGGCGAGTTCAACCAGTTTGAATATGCCGGAAACTTGCACCATGGTGAAGCGGGCGCATCCGGCGCTGGAGCCTAGGGCGATTCTAGAGATGGCCACCCGCAGCGGCGCACTCAGCTTGGGCTTTGAAAACTGCGGCGCCCTGGCACCGAAACTGGAAGCGGATTTTGTGGTCTTCGAATCCCCTGGCGCGCGACCGGCCAGTTCTGAAGAAGCATTGGAACTGGCTTTACTGTCGGGGTTTGCAGTACCTCGCTTGCACGTAATCGCCGGCGAGCCCCACGCATTTTCGGAGCTTTCTCCTCTCAAAGCCTAGACTTGCGGCATCGAATGTTGCAGAGTACTGGCCCCCTCTCACATCCCTTTCGGAGGAATTACCCATGAACACGATTTGTCATTATGAAATCCCGTCCACCGATTTCGAAAAAAGCAAAGCATTCTACGAAAGACTCTTCGGCTGGCCGGTCCAGATTATGCCCGACATGAGCTACATGATGTTCGGCGAGGCCGGCCAGGGTGTTGCCGGCGGTTTCAACAAGGTCGAAACCGTGAACAATGAAGGCATCCAGGTTTACATCGAGGTTGAAGACATCGAAGCCAGCCTGGCCAAGGCCAAAGAAATCGGCGGCGGTGTTGCCATGGAGAAAACGGAAATTCCCGGTCACGGCTTCATGGCATTCATTACCGACACCTGTGGTGTGAAAATCGGACTCTGGTCCAAGGATTAGCATGAGTGAAACCAAGCATATCGAGCTTGTGGCGCCGGGCGGGATTCATCCCCGCCTGGCGTTTCTCTTTGCTCAAATGGAAGATGTTCGCAAGCATTTCAAAAGCAAGGCAGAGGATTTCTCAGTGGAGGAGCTGGACCGACAGGTTCTTGAAGATTTCATGCGCCCCGGTCAATTGCTCGCCCATTCGGCCGGCGCCGAGGAGTGGTGGATCAAGCGCTTGCTCCAGGGTGATTCCAGCTGGATCCAGGATCCGGAAACCGAAGAGGTCATGGGCGGCGGCGGCAAGACCGTCGATGAAATCTTCGCCTACATGGACGAAGTGCGCGCGCACACGCGGAAGGTTCTGGAATCTTTCGACGAGGATGCTCTCGGCCGCGACTACCCTTACGAGGGCGACGACGGTGCGAAGTACACCTTCAGTGTGGAGTGGGTGTTGCATCATTTAGTGGAACACGAGGCTCACCATCGTGGGCAGTTCATGCTGCTCAAGCGAATGATGGCTTAGGCCACAGAGATCAAATCGAATTCCCTGCCCGTTTTCCGGTAGAGACGGCGCTCGCCTGCGTTACAATGTGGCCATGCTGAATACACTGCCATCCGAAAACGAAATGTACCGCGCTCTGGTGGACAAAGATGCTGCCTACGAGGGCGTGTTCATTGTTGGCGTTCGCAGCACGGGTATCTTCTGCCGCCCGACATGCAGCGCTCGCAAGCCCAATCGCGAAAACGTGGATTTCTTTCCTGCCGCGCGCGAGGCCCTGGCTTCGGGCTATCGTCCCTGCAAGCGATGCCGCCCCCTGGAACCCGCCGGTGAAGTTCCCCTTTGGTTGCGCGGACTCCTTGGCGAGGTGGAAGAGGATCCATCCCGCCGCTGGCGCGATCGCGATCTTCGCGACTTGGGCCTCGACCCCGGCCGCGTGCGCAGATGGTTCAAGCGTGAGCACGACATGACCTTCCACACATATCTGCGCGCTCGCCGATTGGGTCTAGCCCTGGGGCGCATTCGCCAGGGCGACGACCTGGCCGGCACAGCCTTCGGCCATGGATACGAGTCCGACAGCGGCTTCCGCGAGGCCTTCGAGAAATACTTCGGCGCGACACCGGGCCGCAGCCGCGAGCGAGGACTCATGCATGTCACACGCGTGACAAGTCCATTGGGTCCGCTTGTGGCCGGAGCCACCGACGAGGGCGTCTGCCTCTTGGAGTTCACCGATCGCCGCATGCTGGAAAAGCAGATCGAGACTTTGGGCCGACGTCTCAAGTGCGCCGTTGCGCCGGGCAGCAACAAGATGCTCGATCGATTGCAGGAGCAACTTGCGGAGTACTTCGAGGGGAAGCGCAGGAAATTCGATCTGCCGCTTGTCGCACCCGGCACGGAATTTCAGGAATCGGTCTGGGCTGAACTGCAGAAGATTCCACCCGGGTGGACACGAAGCTATCGCGAACTCGCCGAAGCTCTCGGCAAGCCAGGTGCACAGCGAGCGGTGGGGCGCGCCAATGGCGACAATCGCATCGCCATCATCATTCCCTGCCATCGTGTGGTTCGCGGCGATGGCACTCTCGGCGGCTATGGCGGCGGCACCTGGCGCAAGCAATTCCTGCTCGACCTGGAGCGATCCCCCAAATGAAAACCCCTCCCTCGTAACGAGGAAGGGGCGTTTCCTGCCGGCAGTTTCCTGCCGGCTTATCCTAAGCCAATCCATTCTCCAAGCAGGTAAACCACCCGCCCGATCAGGATCGAAATGCGACCCATGATGGTGTAGCCGAACGCGGCGCCGAAGGAAATCATCAGGAACCAGATTCCCAGTTTGCTGACTCCGCCCACGACACCCTTGTGCTCGGCCGAGAAGAAGAAGTAGACGAGCACTGCGAGCACACCCACGGTGACGATGAGCGAGCTGATCCAGGCAACCGGATCGCCCCAACCCGCGGTGAGTCCCACGATGGTGTCGGCCGACTGCGGTAGCACTTCACCCTGCAAGCGCTGCATGAAGTCGATGCCGGTGTAGTAGCCCACGTAAATCGCCAAGGCGAATCTCGCCACCCAAGCGATTTTACCCACATACCGCGCGTAGAGAATGACGCCCAGTGCCATGGGGATGATGAGATTCCACCACCCCCAACTCGTGAAGGGCGAGAAGCCGCCGGAGCGCAGCGGCTCGATAACGTTGGGCACCAGGGTCTGACCGAAGGTCTGCCCTATGTAGTAGCCCAGGCTCACGCCCGCGAAGACGCTTTCGGCGAAGCGAAAGAAGGGATTGTCCTTATATAGGAAGCTGAAAATGCAGAGGGTTAAAAAGGCACCAACCCAGATTCCAAATTCCGTGCTCATTTAACCACCTCCCTAATTCCGCTTCTGGGCGCGTTCCACGAAGAACGCAACGTTACCCAGAATGATGAAGAGTGTGATGATGGTGTAGACCACCGACTGTACGTCCGAGCCCTTGCCAGCGTAGAAAACCTCCGCCGTGGTGAGAGCGTCGAGTCTCGGATAGGCTTCTCTAACCAGCTTCTCGTACTCGGCTGCGCCCTTGAGTCCGCCCAAGAGGGCGAACATCTGACCCGCCTTGTAGTAGGCGAAGTACTTTGGAGCGCTCACGGCCGTACAACCCACAGCCACCGGAATGCCGAACTGGGCATTCACAAGATTCGCCCACCATTCTCCGATAATTCCCGTGGCCGCACTGAAGACGAACTTGAGGTCGCTGTAGCCGTGCACGGCGCGACCGAGTGCGTAGTCTTCAAGCGGTGTATCCCAGTAGTCGGTGGGGAAGGTGGCGTGAATGTTCTCGTTCATTTGGCGCAAAGTGGCCTGTCCGCCGTCCTTGTAGCCAAGATACAAGAAATCTTCGCCGTAGAACTTGCCTGGGAAGTGAAAGCTTTCCACGGGCGTGTCGCTGGGAAGGTGCGCATCCAGCGGACCCACACAGCGTTCGAGTTCTTCGAGCCCCTCGTTCATACCCCCGATGGGATAGAGAGCGAGGGCCACAACCTTCGCATCTTTCTGCAAAGCGTGACGAATGACCGCGTCGGCCATGGGGTCATTCTCCGGTCCCGTGGACGGGCCGTAGTCGAAGGACACCAGAATGATGTCGCCGGGCTGAAGCTCTTCCATGCGATCGAAGAGCACCTGTACCGGCGGGCTCACTTTCACAGGTAGGTTAAGTGGCCAGAGGATGGGCAGAACCGCGGCGATGCCTACCAGGAGGTAGAGCCAGCGGCGATCCAGATCCATGAGTTTAGAAAAGAATCCCATGACTATTCTCCTTTCTGCAGGCCGAGGTAGGAACGTTCGATGCCAAGCAGGATGCGCAGGGCCATGGACGCAGCACCCAGCGCTGCACCAATGATGATGCCTCGCTGCGCCGCCGCGTTAGGAACGTTCATGATCCAGGTGGTCCATTCGGACAGGAAGGGCATCATGCCCTGGGTGATCGGGTTGACGCCCAGCATGATGACCAAGGCCGCCACCAGCAGCATGGCCGCGTCCACATTGCGCGCGCGGAAGGCGCGGAAGGACGCAGACGCCACATAGAAGGCCAGCAGGCTGAACATGGTGGACTGGAGCGGCATGAAGACCGACTCGGTTATCCACCTGAAAATGTCGAGGCCGTCCACCTGGAAGGGTACGATATTGAAGGCGTCCATCACGCCAAAGATCGCTGCGATGACCAAGGACAGAAGAAGCCAGAGTGCGTTGAGCCAGCCCTTCGCTTTATTCGAAATCTTCTTCAGGTTCATCTGGAAGACATTCACAACACCCAGCAGCAGCGCGAAACCTGCAACCACGAGCATCCAGAGCTCGAGGGTATCGTTGGCCTGCTGCAGGTAGTTACCAGGCGTGGTGAAAAAAAAGGCGAGGATGGGAATCAACCCGGCCAGGAATGTGAACATTAATGGTAGTTGTTTCTTGTACACGTTCTTCTCCTCCTAGCCGCCGGGCTGCAGCAGTGTCTGGAAGACGGTGCTTCCGGTGAAGGTGACGGTTAGGATTCCGAGGATGATCCAGACCAACAGCAGGAATTTCACGAAGTCCTGTCCCTTGATGCATCCGAGCATCACCGGCTCACGCGACAGGTATGCGCTGGCGGCGTAGAGTTCCTCGCCGATGAGCGTGTAGTCGCAGGTGGTGACGAAGAAGGGAAGCTGTGCAACTTCGGCGGTGCCGGCGATCTGAATAGCGCCGGTGCTCTGTCCGGCCTCGGCCAGCAGCAGGCTCTCGGCGAAGAAGGACCCGATCAGGAAGTTCGCAGCCGGCTTCTCGCGGACCATCTTACCGGTTACCGCGGCCGTGAATGCGAACTGATCGTAAGTGATATAGGGAACCACTTCTTCTGAGAAGAGGTCCGGCCTTCCTGCTTCCAGGTAGGCTTCTTTCACCGTTTCCCGCGCCGCAGCGTAGGTAAGTGGATCCTTGTTGGGTACTTCAAGTGGCGTGCCGTATTCGGCAGTGTGCTTCGCCACGTGCTTGAGTACCGCCATGGAGGCCAGGGTCTGCACCTCGCCGATGGTTCCGATGCCGGGCACATAAAGAACCTTCTTGCCCAGCTCGGTGGATCGGCCGATGGCCTCTTCCACGGCGTTCAGGCCCGCGATGCGGCGTATGTAGAGATCCTTGCCGCGCCGAGCTAGCCAGATGGAAACCAGGATGACGACGGTGAAGATGATGAACAGGAACATGGCCGACAGGTTTTCCGATCGGAAACCCCAGTCGAAGACCTCTTCCTGTGCCATGGCGGGCGCGGCGTATGCGAGCAGGCCGGCCGCCGGGAGGAGAAGCTTGTTTCGAATCATGATCTCCCTCTCGGGTGGAGGAAATATGTCCGTGGGGGATGACGAGGTAGATTAGCCGCCGAAGACGTGAAAGACAATGGAATTAAAATGGCAGGGAACTGCCGGCGGGGAACTACCGGCAGGGAACTACCGGCAAGGGGCTGGCGGCTGGCGGCTGGGAGCCGAGGGCTCTTAGCCTCCTGCCGATAGTTCCCTGCCCTGAGCCTCTTTAAGCGCTTCGATGAAAAACGCATTTTCCTCTTCCGTGCCGATGGTGACCCGAAACAGTTCGGGAAAGCCAAAGGGCGTGAGCGGTCTGACGATCACGCCACGCTCCAGCAGATTCTGGCAGATCTCAGCGCTGGCCTCGGGGCCGCTTGTCTTAACCGCCAAGAAGTTGGTGCTGCCCGGGACTACCTCGAAACCAGCATCCCTGAGGCCGGCGGTGAGCAATTCACGTCCGGCGAGAGTTCCTTTGAGAGTGTGGTCGAGGAAATCATGATCTTCCAGTGCCGCTCGTCCGGCGATCTGGGCCAAGACGCTGGGCTCGAAAGGCAACTTGACCTTCATGAGGTTGGCGATGAGATCTTCGTGGGCGAATCCGTAACCAATGCGCAGGCCGGCCAATCCATAGGCTTTGGAAAAAGTGCGCAGGGTGATGACGTTGTCGTAGCGATAGCTCATGGAGTCGGGGAAGCGCGCGTCATCCGCCGCGAATTCTATGTATGCCTCGTCGTAGATCACAAGGCATCGCGAAGGTACGAGCTTCATGAAAGCGTCGAATTCTTCCCGCGTGAAGATGGTGCCTGTGGGATTGTCGGGGTTGGCCAAGTAGATGATCTTCGTGTACTCGTTGATCTCGCGACTCATGCTTTCCAGGTCGTAGCGATAATCCGCCCGGCGTGGCACCAGGGTGATCTTCCGCCCACTGCCGTTAGCCAGGACCATGAACCCCACGAAGGTGTTCTCGGCGGTGAGGATTTCATCCTCGTCGCAGAGGAATGTGCGCATGATGTTCGCCATGATGCCTTCGCTGCCGCTGCCGACCACCACGTTCTCGACTTTCACGTCGAATCGGGCGGCCAGGGCGCTGCGAAGATCGCGGGCGAGCATATCCGGATAGCGATGGAGGCCGGACAATTCGCCACTCACGGCCTCGATGGCACGCGGTGAGGGACCCCAGGGGTTCTCGTTACTGGCCAGCTTCACCACCCGCTCCAGCCCCAGTTCCCTCTGGACCTCAGCGATGGGCTTTCCGGGTGAGTAAGGCCTTAAGTTCTTGATTGCTTTCGGAACCAGGGGCATTGCTTCCTCCGGGGATTTCTATCCTCAAGTATGACCACAGGTTAGCCGATACTTAGCCCACGGGCAAGGCGGCCTTTCATAGGTCGCGGCGATTTGCTATAATAGGGCGTATGCCTTTACGTCATAATTGAACCAATTCGCCATAGAGGATACTCTGGCTCACCGCACAGGAAGGTACACCTATGATTGGCAAGACCCTGCACAGGACTGTCGTCCTGCTGGCCACACTTCTTTTCCTGGTCCCCGCATTCGCCATAGCCGACACCGAATACTGTGACCATTCCTTTTATCCCGTTATTGAGGACGCCGTCGCCAAGTCTGTGATGAACAGCTTGCTCGATGTCTACATCCCCAACGATCCCCTCGAGGCCATTGCGTGTATCGAGTCGGGCGACCGCGCTTTCTGCGTGGATCCGAGCACTCCTCACGATCGCATGATCGAGATCCTCAAAAGCCTGCCCACCGGCAGCGAGTTCGATGAAGACCGCTACTGGCGCGCCGATCGTTGGATCACCACTGCCAACGGCGGAACGGGCACTCTGGGCGACCCCATCACCATTACCTACAGCTTCATCCCCGATGGCACGTCCATCTTGGCGGATGGCGGCGAGCCCAGCGAACTCTACGCTACCTTGAACGCACAATTCGGTGACGAGGCAACTTGGAAGCAGATCTTCGCCGACTGCTTCGCCGACTGGGCCAGCCACATTGGTATCACCTACGTTGAGGTGAGCGATGACGGCGCCGCCTTCCCCGGCACTTCCGGTTCCCTCGGTAGCCGCGGCGATGTTCGCATCGGCGGCCACTCCGTCGACGGCAGCAACGGCGTTCTGGCTTACAACTATTACCCCGACGTGGGCGATATGGTTATGGACACCGACGAGAACTGGGCCCAGGGCAACCTGCGCTTCATCCGCAACACTGTCATGCACGAGCACGGCCACGGCCAGGGCCTGGGCCACGTGACTCCCGAGAACGGCACCAAGCTCATGGAAGCTTATCTCAACACCGGCTTCCTGGGTCCCCAGGAGGATGACATCCGCGGGGGCAGCCGTAACTACGGTGACGGCTTCGAAAGTGACAATGATTCCGCTACGGCGAATCAGATGGGTACCTGGGAAGGCGTGAGGGTTACCATCGATCACAACCTCGATACCCTCAGCGACTACGATTGGTACGAGTTCGAGATCATTGCCACCAGCGAAGTGGACATCACCTTGGATCCCATCGGTCTGCACGTGCAGCTAGGTCAGCAGGGTGGCCCGCCGCCGGTCTGGTATGACACCGACATGATGATGGACATCGGCTTCAAGCTCTACGATTCCAATCTCAACGAGCTGATCTACGTGGAAGATACCGACCACGGTGAGAACGAGATGTTGGTGGACTACGTGCTCGCACCGGGCACCTACTACATCGAGGTTCTTCGTCATGTCGGTTCCACCGGCGTCGACGTTCAGCGCTACAACATGCTGCAGTGGATCACCATCACCGATCCCACCGATGTGGACGATCCGGTAACGCCTGCGACGGGTCTGCAGGCCAGCGTGTATCCCAACCCCTTCAACCCCAAGACCACCGTGCGCTTCTATGCTTCTCAGGCGGGAGCGGCCTTTGTGGACGTCTTTGATATGGGCGGACACCTGGTCGATCGCATGGCCGTGGTTGCCGATCAGGCCGGTTGGGTTCAGACCGAATGGGACGGCAAGGCTACCAACGGTGAGCCCGCCGCCAGCGGAATCTACTTCATGAAGGTGCGTATTGGTCAGGATACTCAGACCGTACGTGGCGTTCTGTTGAAGTAATTTGATCCGGGAGGGCAGAAGCCTTCCCCTCGTTCAAGCTTCACATTTCTCTCGGGGAGGGCTTCTGCCCTCCCCTTTCTCATTGCTCCTAAGAACGCCACATACGGTCTGAACGGCCTTGGGTTTATGCCTCTCTCGCGAAGCGGCTCCACGAGGCGCGATGTGCGCTCTGTCCTCCCCAGCCTGATTACTCCCACATACTGCAGAGGGCTGTTCCCCTTGCGGCGACATGTGAGGTGGCCCGGTAAATGGCGTTTTCGCTTGGTTTTTGAGCCACCGAACCGGAGCGCAAGGGGAGACAGCCCTCTGCAGCATGTGGTATAATGAGGGCTGAATATCCGATTTGAGTGGTCTGCCCAGTATCCCCAAGGAGATGGCAAGATGAAGAAGGTCCTCGTTGGTCTAGTCCTATTATCTCTTATCGCCGCGGTCCCGGCGCTCGCCGAGGTGGCCAGCCATAGTGAAGCGAGGGCCGTTGCCGACGCATTTGTGGCTGAGCAAACAGCGCATGTCGGCCACTGGGGCGACTCCCCTTCGGCTCGTGTCACCGACTGCTCCGAACTGATGCTCGATGGCGAGCTGCTCGGTTACTGGGCCCAGGTGGAGCCCTCCGGGCACCTGATCATTTCATTGGTCAAGGAAATGCCCGCGATCAAAGCCTGGTCCGATACGGATACTTTCAATCCGGATCTCGACTTCGGTTACACCGCTCTCATCAAAGAAGGATTCGAGCGCACACACGAGTATCTGCTCAGCGAGTACGGCAGTCTGGAAAATTTGCCGAGCAATGTCGTGTCCGATCAGAATCGTGTGAACTGGGGCAAGTTGTTAAGCGGACAGCCTCTTGCCCGCAGCCGGGAAATGGTTGGGCCTGTGATCCAATCAACATGGCATCAGGAAGGCCCCTATTGGAATGATTGCCCCGACGGTGATGGCGGCATATGCCTCGTGGGTTGTGTGGCCACCTCGGCCGGCATGATCATGAAGTACTGGGAGTATCCCGAGTACGGTACCGGTGGACACGGTTACGATTGGAACGGCGATGATTCCTGCGGCGGTAACGATCCTGGATCCTACCTCTATGCGGAATTCTCCGATCCCTACGACTGGGCGAACGTTCGTCACAGTTACAGTGGTGGATACACCCCGGAAGAAGCCGCTGCGGCTGCCGAGGTGAACTACGAAGCGGCTGTGGCTTTCGAAATGGATTTCGGACACTGCGCCTCGGGTACCTGGGTTCACATGGGCGATGAAGTCTATCCCGAATTCTTCAAGTACAGCGCCAGCGCCATCGACTGGGTTGAGCGTGACAACTACGATGCCGAAGGGTGGTGGAGCATCATCGAGAATGAGATTCGGCAGATTCCTGCTCGACCCATTCACTACCGCATCACCCAGCACTCGATCATTTGCGACGGCATCAACGACGTGGGCGAGACTCACTACTACCACATGAACTACGGTTGGGGCGGCGGCTCCAATGCCTGGTACGCCCTGGATAATACCTTCTGCAACTGGGATTGCGACGTGATGGACGAGGGCATGGTCATCGGTATCGAGCCCATCGGATTTTTCAACGTAACGAGCCCCGACGCCGAAGCCATTTGGTATCACGATGAAGCGGCTGGCCTTGTCGAGTGGAACGGCTGCACCGGCACTGAAGTTTTCGTGGACCTCTACCATGGCGATGAATTCGTGATCAACCTCATCGGCACCACCGCCAACGACGGCAGTGAAGATCCCGGCATGAACGTGGATCCAGCCTGGGGCACGGGTTCGGACTTCCGCCTGAAGGTTGTCGACGAGAACAACAAGTTCGGCTGGAGTGATTACTTCGGCATCTACGGCGGCGAAAGCTGGACCGACGTGACCACTACTGTGGTCGGCGACTTGGGCCGCGGTGAAAGCGTTGCCTGGGGCGACCTGGACGGCAACGGCACCTTCGACCTCTACACGTCCAATGACGCCGAACCCAATCGTTGCTACGACAACGATGGAGGCAGCTTCACCGACATGACTGCCATACCGCTGGATATTTCTGGCGATAGCCGCGCGGCGGCCTGGGCCGACTTCGACAACGACGGCGACCTCGACCTCTACGCCTGCCAGACCAGCGGTGACCCCAACTTCCTTTTCCGCAATGACGGTGGCACATTCACCGACGTTACGGCGGGCGACCTTGGGGACACATCCTATAGTGAAGGTTGCGCCTGGGGCGACTATGACGGCGACGGTTTCCTGGACCTCTTCGTGACCAATGTCTACGCCGCCGACAAGCTCTTCCACAACAATGGCGACGGCACTTTCACGGTGGATGTGGGCTATCCGATGAATGACAGTGGATTCGGTCGCTCGGCCAGCTGGGCTGACTACGACAACGACGGCGACCAGGATCTCTATCTCGTGCGTTCGGGACAGAACCGCCTGTATCGCAATAACGGTAACAGCACCTTCACCCGTATCACCACCGCGCCAGTTGGCGACTACGGCAATGGCTATGGCGCCGCTTGGGCCGACTACGACAATGACGGCGACCTGGATCTCTACATTGTCAACAACGGCGCCAACATCCTGCTCGGCAACAATGGCGACGGTAGCTTCACCGACGTAACCACCGCGCCTTTGGACGATGCGGGAGATGGTCGCTCGGCAGCCTGGGGTGACTACGACAACGATGGCGACCTGGATCTGCTGGTTGGCAACAACGGTGGAAACAATCTCTTCAAAAACCAGGGCGGCGGCGTCTTCACCGAAGCCACCGATCCTCTGCTCGGAGATGCTTCCCAGACCAACGCGGCGGCCTGGGCCGACTATGACAACGACGGCGACCTCGACGTCTACATGGCCAATATGAACGCCGAGAACAAACTCGTGCGTAACGACTTCCCGCCGGAGAACAACTGGCTGCAGGTGAAACTGCAGGGAACCACGGCCAACAAGCAGGGCATCGGTGCCCGCATTCGCGTGATCGCGACCAACGGCACCCAGTACCATACAATCGGCGGCGATGCGGCCTACATGTCTCAGAACATGTCCGTGGCCCACTTCGGTTTGGGCATGGCCACCGAAGCGAGCCTGCGCATCTACTGGCCCAGCGGCACGGTTCAGGACACCACCTTCACCGCCACCAACCAGCGCGTTGTGGTGGAAGAGGGCGGCGGCACGGCGGTGGACGAAAGCGTTCCCTCGGGCACGCGCCTGTTCAGCAACTATCCCAATCCCTTTAACCCCAAGACTGAGATTCGCTTCAGCCTGGACATGGACGTGAACGTGAGCCTGACGGTTTACGATCTCACTGGGCGCAAGGTGCGCGACCTGCTCGTCGACGCGAACTACGCCCAGGGCATGCACTCGGTGGTTTGGGATGGAACCAACGACGCCGGACACTCACAGGGTTCGGGCATCTACTTCTACAGGCTGTCGGCGGGGGATATCGTCGATATGAAGAAGATGACACTTTTGAAATAGCTGTAACCCTTAAGCCTTTGGCTAATAGCCCCCATCCCGTTTCGGGGTGGGGGCTTTGCTACAAGACCCTGGAAATTGCCGCCGATTCCAAGTAACTTAAATATCCACTCCGCTTTAACCCTCAATAGCGAGGCTCCCATGAGCGAGAAGATTCTGAGCGATACTCATCCCGCGACCAGCGAACCCTTCGCCACCGAACACAAGCTGCGTTTCGTCACGGCGGCCTCTCTTTTCGACGGGCATGATGCGGCCATCAATATCATGCGGCGCATTCTTCAGCAGGAAGGTGCCGAGGTCATTCACCTGGGTCACAACCGGTCGGTGGATGAGATCGTCGAAGCCGCCATTCAGGAAGATGCCCAGGGTATCGCCGTGTCCAGCTATCAGGGCGGGCACACGGAGTTCTTCAAGTACATGGTGGATCTGCTGAAGGAAAACGGATCCTCGCAGATCAAGGTTTTCGGTGGCGGCGGCGGGACCATCACCGATGATGAAGCGCGCGAACTTCACGACTATGGAGTGGAGCGAATCTATTCCGTGGAAGATGGCCGGCTCATGGGTCTGACCGGCATGATTCGCGACATGATGCGCCTGGCGGATTTCGATCCGGCCTCGGGCGCAAGCGAATTGCCCGAGGGTCTCTATACTCGCGTACCCAGGTCGGTGGCCCGGGCCATCAGCATTCTCGAGCGCGACGCCGATTCTCCGGCCATTGACATTCATCGCGACACACTCAGCGCAAAACTGGGCGACGCATCGCCCCTGGTGCTCGGCATCACGGGCACGGGCGGGGCCGGCAAGAGTTCACTCACCGACGAGCTGGTGCGTCGAGTTCTCGATCGTTTCGAAGATCGCACGGTGGCCATCCTCTCGGTGGATCCGAGTCGACGCCGCACCGGCGGCGCGCTTCTGGGTGATCGCATTCGTATGAACGCGGTGCATGGCGAACGCGTATTCATGCACTCGCTGGCAACGCGTCAGGCCCACACTTCTACCGCGCGCGTGGTAGACGACGCCATTCTCGCCCTCAGGGCTGCAGGTTACGACCTGGTGATCCTCGAAACTGCGGGCATCGGACAGAGCGACTCGCAGGTGGTGGACCTTACCGATCTTTCGCTTTACGTCATGACACCCGAATTCGGCGCACCCAGCCAGCTGGAAAAAATCGAGATGCTGGACTTCGCCGATGCTGTGGTAATCAACAAGGCCGACAAACGCGGAGCCGACGACGCGCTGCGCGACGTGCGCAAACAGGTGCAGCGCAATCGCAATCTTTTCGAACTGCCCGTGGAGCAAATGCCTGTGTTTCTCACGGCGGCCAATCATTTTGGTGATGAGGGCATCGACAATCTTTTCATGTGGGTGATCGGCCAGTTGGCCGAAAAGAGCGGGCGCCAGTGGGAGCCCGCGGCCATGCCCGATCGCGTGGGCGATGTGCCCACCGTGGTGCCGGGCGGACGCGTGCGATACCTGTCGGAGATCGCCGAGGCGGTGAGGCATCATCATCGCCGAAACGAGGGGCAGGCCTCCATTGCCGAACGTCTCGATGGCCTCGCCCGAACTCTTCGAGAATTGGGCGACGAGGTGCCGGAAATTTCCGGCGACTACGAGATCGACCAGCTCAACTCGGGTGCCGATGACGCGGTTTTGCTGCTGCGCCAGCGCTATCACGAACTGCTGGCTGAACTCGACCCCACACTTCGTAAGCAACTGGCCGAATGGAAGTCGAAGCAGGCCGGGTATCTGGCCGAGGACACCGTTTATCAGGTACGCGGCAAAGACGTGCATGTGAAGAACCACCACGAAACCCTGTCGGGCACGCGGGTGCCCAAGGTGGCCTTGCCCCAGACGCGCGATTGGGGCGAGCTTGTTCGCTGGTTCGGAAGAGAAAATCTCCCCGGTGAATTCCCATACACGGCGGGTGTCTTTCCCTTCAAGCGCACGGCGGAAGACCCCACGCGCATGTTCGCGGGCGAAGGAACGGCCGAAAGAACCAATCGCAGGTTCCACTATGTGAGCCGGGGCTTGCCGGCGGTGCGTCTGTCCACGGCCTTCGACTCGGTGACGCTCTATGGTGAAGATCCCGACGAGCGCCCCGACATTTACGGCAAGGTGGGCAATAGTGGTGTGAGCATCTGTTCACTCGACGACATGAAACGCCTCTACTCGGGATTCGACCTGAGCGCGCCCACCAGCAGCGTGTCCATGACCATCAACGGACCTGCGCCTATGGCCTTGGCCTTCTTCATGAACACGGCCGTGGATCAGGCCGTGGAAAAGCGTCTCAAGGAGACGGGCCGATGGAATGAAGCTTCCGCGAAGATTCAGAAGCTCACGGGCGGGAAACAGCCTCGTTATCGTGCTGAACTACCCACCGGTCACGACGGATTCGGTTTGGACATGCTCGGCGTAACCGGCGATGAACTGCTGCCCGCCGAGGAGTACGCCGAGATCAAGGCGCAGGTCTTGTCCTCGGTTCGCGGAACGGTGCAGGCGGATATCCTCAAGGAAGACCAGGCGCAGAACACCTGCATCTTCAGCACCGAGTTCGCCCTGAAAATGATGGGGGACATTCAGCAGTACTTCGTTGAGAAGAATGTTCGCAACTTCTACAGCGTGTCCATCAGCGGATATCACATTGCCGAAGCCGGTGCGAATCCCGTGAGTCAGTTGGCCTTTACCCTGGCCAACGGCTTCACCTACGTGGAGTACTATCGCGGGCGCGGCATGGAAGTGGATACCTTCGCCCCCAACCTGAGTTTCTTCTTCAGCAATGGCGTCGACGCCGAGTACTCGGTCATAGGCCGCGTGGCGCGGCGCATCTGGGCCATCGCCATGCGCGATCTCTACAGCGCCGGCGAACGCAGCCAGAAGCTGAAGTATCACATTCAGACCAGCGGGCGTTCGCTACACGCCCAGGAAATTCAGTTCAACGATATTCGCACGACCCTGCAGGCGCTCTATGCCATCAACGACAATGCTCAAAGTCTGCACACCAATGCCTATGACGAGGCCATCACCACGCCCACCGAAGAGTCGGTGCGGCGGGCCCTGGCGATTCAGTTGATCATCAATCGCGAGTTGGGCCTGGCGAAGAACGAGAACCCGCTGCAGGGCGCTTACATCATCGACCTGCTTACCCACCTGGTGGAGGAAGCGGTGCTGAACGAGTTCGACGCACTCACCGAGCGCGGCGGCGTGCTGGGCGCCATGGAAACCATGTACCAGCGCGGGAAGATCCAGGAAGAAAGCCTCTACTACGAGATGCTCAAGCACAGCGGCGAGCTTCCCATTGTGGGTGTGAACATGTTCCAGAATCCCAGCGCCGAATCGGGCAAGGTTGTGGAAACCGAGCTGATTCGTTCCAGCGAGGACGAGAAGCGCGACCAGGGGGATCAGGTGCGCGACCTTCACAGCCGCCACAAGGATAAGGCCAGCGCAGCGCTGGAAAGCCTGCGCGAGGCGGCACTATCGGGTGGGAATATCTTCGAGGTGCTCATGGATGCGGCGAAGGTCTGCACCATCGGCCAGATGAGCCGCGCGCTGTATGGCATTGGGGGGCAATACAGAAGAGGTATGTAGATGGGTGAGATTCTGAATCCAAAAACTCAGATCAAAAGAATCGGCGGATACCTTCAGCGTATCGTTCCCATTACTGACGCCGCCGGCGAGATCGTGGGACACGCGCTTAAGCCCTTCATGGTGGAGTTGCGCCCTCGGGACCTATGGCAGATTCTCGTGGGCGCCTCGGTACTGGCCCTTCCTATATCCCTAACCGAAGAGGTCTGGGTGCTGGGTTCGGAATTGCCTTTGTTCAATATCATTCTGCTTACTGCCTTGTCCCTCTTCATTATCGCCAATTTCATCTACTTTAATTTCTATCGTTTCCATTTTCGTGAACATTCGATTCAGTACCTGATGCGCGTTTTGGCCACCTATGGCTTGGCATTTTTCACAGCGGCTCTTTTTCTGACTCTTTTTGGAAAAGCACCCTGGGCCGCGGATTGGCTCCTGGCCATGAAGCGCACAATTCTTGTGGCCTTCCCGGCTTCCATGAGCGCCACGATCTCCGATGTGATCAAGTAGGCTTCGGGGCCTTTACATCCAGGAACAGCTTCGCTACTTTCTTCGCATGTCCAAATTCCGCCGGGTACTTCCGGCACTTGTGATGATAGGAGTGGTCGCCCTCAGCGGCTGCGTGTATTGGCGCCTTCTGCAGTTCAAGAAGCAGTTCAGCGACTTTCACGAAAATTTCGAGTTCCGCAACAAGGGTCGATACACTCTCATCATCAAACAGCCATTGCTCTCAGGCGACGACGTGGACTTCCTTATGAAGGCCGAGCCCACGCGCAAGGAGAGCGATGCGGGTGAAATCACGCAGCGCCTTTATGTCTTTCATCTCGATGAAGGCGAAGGCCCTGCAAGTGTCCTCGACTACGATCTTCGTTTTGACGAAGACTTGTTCGTGGAAATGATTTTCCCCGATGAGTTTGCCGATCTGTTTCCGGAGGATGCCCTCGTGGCCTTGCTGGCGAGCTTGGGCGATGCGGAAACGGATCGACGTTCCGAGGGACTCACGGCAAAGGTTCGCAAAGACCGCATACGCGAACTCATGCCCAAGCGAGCGCGGGTTTTGGAAGTGCTGGGAAAGCCCAGCGAGAAGTGGCGTGAACGGGATGGTCTCGACCGGCTCTACTATCGCTACGAGCTTGAAACGGTAAGCACCGGTCTCAAGCCACACGAGACACGCGCCTTCGGACGTTTTCACTTCGATGGCCAGGAGCTAAGAAAAGTAGACGCCTCTTTCGCGGGGCATGTTTTTTCATTCGAAATTCCATGATCTCTATTCAGAGGATGGATCTGAACTAAGGAGTCGACATGGCTAAGGCCGCAATTCTTATCGACGGCGCCTATCTGGAAATGCTGCTCATCAAGGAGCATGATCGGGCGCAGGTGGACTATCACAAGCTTACTTTGGGTTTAATCAAAAGGGTTTCCCGATACGCAGGGGGCCAAGTTAGCCTTTTGCGCACCTACTACTATCATGCCTTGCCCTGGGCCCCGGCCGAACCCGACGAGGAAGAGCAGGATCGCGTGTATAAGAAGCGCGGGTTCTTCCATCGCCTTGAATACCTTCCCCGTTTTGAAGTGCGCCTGGGTCGCACACAGCGCGTGCTCACCGAAGAGGGCGCCACAAGCTTCGAACAGCGCGGCGTAGACGTGCAGTTGGTGGCCGACATGGTCAACCTTTCGGCCAAAGGAAAAGTGGATCACATCATCCTAGTGGCGCCGGACTCCGACTTCGTTCCCGCCGTGAGAATGGTCAAGGATATGGGAGTCGTGGTTCACCTAGTTCACGGCGGCAATCTCTCGGCCAGCGCCGACATGCGCATGGCCTGCGACGAGCGCATCGAATTGGATGGAGACTTCGTCTACGACGTGCGGCGCGGCGGCAATGTTCGTCAGCCGGACAACGTCGGCGATCGCAATGCAGACGAGTACAACTATTAGTCGGGAGGCAGAATGAACGATACGATGGCGAAGCTCTGGCCCGAGCTCGAATGGATTGAAGACGAGGACCTGCGCGAAAGAACGGCCCAGGTTTGGGAGTTCGCGATTGAAAAAAGCGTGCTCAGCGCGGAAGACCTGGAGACCATTCCCTTCACGCTACTCACCAAGAAGGCCGTGAGTTTCATGGCCCACAAGCGTAGCGTGGTGCACGTTTGCCGTGACAGCGCGCTGAAGATGCGCGAGTTCTATGGCGACACCATTCCCATCAACATGGACCTGCTCATCTCGGGCGCCATTCTCATCGACGTGGGCAAGCTACTCGAGTACGAACTCGACGAAAATGGCAAGGCCGTGCAGAGCGAGTACGGCAAGCTGTTGCGGCATCCCTTCAGTGGGGTGGGGCTGGCAATGCGCTTCGATCTGCCCGCCGAGGTCTGTCACATGATTGCAATGCATGCGAAAGAGGGCGACACCGGCCAGCGTACTATTGAGGGTCTGATCGTCCATCACGCAGATTTCATGACATTCGAGCCCTTCAAGCTGATCTAGCGAAGAGGCTTTATCGCACGCGATTCTCCCCGATTGACCTCGGGGAGAATTTTTACGCAATCCAAATTGTTCCAAAATGTGGCAACTCTGTGACATGGAATCGGCTCAAGTAATAGGTCAAGAAAAGCCCGCAAACGCAGACATATCAAGGGCTGGCGGTGTAGACATCGCCGTCAGTATTGTGGTATTCTTATCGAGTACTGAGTAAGAATTTCCAACGTAGGTTGGATACTCGGCAAAACAACCTGAATGCGCATCCATTGCAAGGAGTTCAAAATGTTGAAAAAGCTAGTCATCGTTCTTGGTGTTCTCGCCCTGGCCGTCCCCGCCATGGCTTCCACCACCCGCGATTTTGTGATCCCCGGCGACGCCCAGAGTGGCGTTGAGCTGATCACTTCCCGCGAAGCCGTTGAGTTCAGCACTACCGGCATCATGGATGATCCCCCGGCGAGTGGTGGAGCCCCCAGCGGCTGGGCCTTCTGGACCGTCAGCGTTTTCACCAACGACACTGGCCAGGATCTCTGCCTGACCGAGCTCGGCGCCCCCACCTGTGAGTACTCTGGTGAGCCCATCGAGCTTCCCGTCATTGCCAGCATCTTGCTGAACGCCGCCGATCCCTTCGTCGACTGCCCCGATCCTTACACCACCGTGTGGGATCTCGCTGTTGACTTCCTGCCCTTAGATCCCATCGACACCCTGCCTCCCGTCACCTACACGCCCGTCGATCTGGGTGGAGCGGTTCTTCCCGCCGGTTCGAGCATGATCTGGGGCTACGAGAACGCTGGCTACATGGGTCTCGCTGGTTACGCTTCCGGTGTCGAGACTTACGGTCTTTACATGGGCGCCTGGGATCCCGATTCCAACTACGGCAACACCGCCAACATTCAGTTCAAGGCTGACTACTGCGTCACCGCGACTGAAGAAGCGACCTTCAGCTCCGTCAAGGCTCTCTACTAGAGACTTGTCTCAAGCTTAAGTGCTGTAATAAAAAACCCCGGCCCAAAGGCCGGGGTTTTTTATACCCAGTGTTCGCCGAGAGATGTTTGCTTACTCGCCCTTCTTCGGCATTTCGTACTCAAGGTCCTTCGCCAGTTCTTCCCGAACATAGACGTAGTAGTTGGTGAATCTCGAACGCGTGGACCCGAGGTGCAGATAGCCTTCATCGTCCAGGTTCATTTCCCAATGAACCACCTGCGTATCATCATAAACGGCAATAGCCAGCGTATCTGACCTCTCGCCCTCAATTTCGAAGGGTAGGGTTTTGCTGTGCATGTTACGCGAGTAGGTAATGGTGGAGTCGGATATGACCAGGCTGATGACCTGGCTCATTCCCGCGATCTCAGCTCGCACAAATTCGGGATCTTTTTCTTTCAAGACCTCATTGAGCTGAGATTTGGCAAAGCTCTTTTCAAAATCGATGACCCAGGAGCCGACGTAGGGATCGATGGGCTTGCCGGAATCCGAACAGGCCCCGAGCAGGAAGGTCGCCAGGAGTATAAGCGGCAACAGGAATCGCATCTTCATTCTCGGCATTGAGATCTCCTCTAGATCGTGACTGTCGCTTGGAAGGTCGATATAGCTATATCGGCTGGAGATGAAAAAGGGGAATGGAAAAATCCGAAAAGAGGGAGCCTTATTCCCGCATTCCCGCCTTCACCTTGTAGTTCAAGGCCATCAGTCCCACCGACAGGAATTCATCCTGGACCACTACACCTTCGGGCGCTTTCAGGTCCACCGGCGCGAAATTCCAGATGCCGCGCACGCCGCCAGCGACCATCTGATCGCAGATCTCCTGGGCCGCGCTGGGAGGCACGGCAATGGCGCCAATGTGTATGCCCTCTTGGCTAAGGAACTCGGGCATCTCTTCCAGGTGGCGAATAGGAATGTCCTTCACCGTCATGCCGAGGATACGCGGATTGATGTCGAAGATGCCGCGCAGGTTGAAACCGTCGTCCTCGAAGCGGGAGTAGTTGGCGATGGCCTGACCCAGAAGCCCAGCGCCTGCGATCACATAGGGCGTGGAACTGCCCAGACACATGATTTCGCTGAGGCGGGTGATGAGCGCTTCCACCTCGTAGGGGCGGCCCGGCCTGCTGAAGTTGCCGAAGTAGTGGAAGTCGTGACGCATCTGCCCGGCCTTGATGTTCATGGGCTCGGCCAGCTCGCGGCTGCTAATCTGCACCACGCCCCGAGCCTTGAGAGCCTTCAGGCGATTCAGATAGATGGGGAGCCTGAGAATGGTGGCCTCGGGAACCTTGGCCAGGGCGTCACAATTGCGAGGTGTCTTGTCGGGCATGAGCGCTCACTTGTTAGTGACTTAACAGGTTCTACAAGAAAGGTAGGCCGAGGGAGCCTGTCAAGGTTGGGTGAATCCTGTTGTCTGGCGCCCTAAATCGGTTAGATTGAATGAAGTGGCCTTACTGAAGGAAAGGACAGCATGGACGAGAATCGCTCCTGTTCATTGACCGACTACGCCTCGGCCGGTGGCTGATCGGCCAAAATGGGTCCGGAGGACCTGGCCGAAATCGTAGCGAATCTGCAGCTTGAGGGATCGCCGGACCTGCTCGTGGGAATCGAGCACTCCGACGACGCGGGGGTTTTCTATGTCTCCGAAGATCTGGCCCTGGTGCAGACCATCGACTTCATCACGCCCCTGGTGAACGATCCCTTCCGTTTTGGACGCATCGCCGCCACCAATTCTCTGAGCGATATCTACGCCATGGGCGGGCGCCCCATGACGGCGCTCAATGCCTGCGCCTTTCCCGCCAAGGGCATTTCCAAGGAATTCCTCGCCGACATTCTGCGTGGCGGCTACGAGGCCATTATCGAAGCCGGCGCCGTGTTGGTCGGTGGCCACACCATCAAAGACGAAGAGCTCAAATACGGCCTGTCCGTTACGGGCCGTGTGCATCCCAGGCGCGTGTTGCCGAACTCCACCGCCCGCGTGGGCGATGTGCTCATTCTCACCAAGCCCTTGGGCACCTCGACCATCTTCTCCGGCTTCGGCCAGGGCGCGATCACGGAGGACGACATCGAGCCGGCCATCCTCGGCATGATGACCTTGAACCGCGCGGCCGCCGAGTGCCTGGATCCTTATGTGGAAGATGTGGACCGCCGCGCCGATGCCGATCCACGTTGCGGGGTTCACGCCCTCACCGATGTAACGGGATTCGGCCTGGCCGGCCACGCGATGGAAATCGCGGAAGGATCGGGACTGTGCATTGAGCTCTTTGGAGCCATGCTCCCCGAGTATCCCCAGGCCCGCGCCATGACCGAACGCAACTTCCTCTGCGGCGGGTCCCGAGGCAATCGCAAAGCCGTGGAGGCCAAGGCCGATTTCACCGGCGCACGGGAGGCCGACATTTGGCTGGCCTGCGATGCGCAAACCAGCGGCGGACTGCTGATCGCCGTGGCGGAGTCCGACTCCGATGCACTGCTCGGCGATCTCATCGAAGCAGGTGTGACTGATTCCTGCGTGGTGGGACGCGTTACCCAGGAAGGGTCCGTTCGGATCCGGATGCGCGCGTGAGTTTCGCCAATGACTGGACGTTCACGGCAAAAGTAGCAACCCTGGCGCTGAGCATCTTCATCATATGCATTCCCTTCGGCGCCTGGCGCGTTCGAACAGAGAAGAAGTCCATACCCTGGTGGTTGGCTATACATATACCCATCCCGTTTTTCTTTCTGCTAAGACGCGGGCTGGGGCTTTCGTTTTGGTTCATTGCGGTTTCGGTGGCGGCGGCCATTGCCGGGCAGTATCTCGGCGGGCGAATCTGGCCACCCGATTCCGATGGAAAACTTTCAGACGCGTCCTGAAGGCGCCGTCCCCATTCTCGGAGGTCTCGCATGAGAACCGCCCTGCTGATGATTTTCGCGCTACTTGTCCTGGGGTGCTCCACATCCGTGGACGAAGGAGCCATGTCCTACTCGCCGGCAGCGCCGGAGCTGGATCAGGCTTTGACGGTGAGTTTCCATCCCGAGCATTCCGTGTCGGCCTTGGCCGAATCGGAAAATGTGCACCTGCGCTTCACGCTGCTTGCCGGTGATGGGAGTTTGCACTCGCAGGCCATTGCCATGGAAAAGCGTGGCGCGAGTTGGCAGACAAGTTTCACGCCCAGCGATCTGATCGATGATCCGGCCCTGCTGGTCTTTGCCTTCGTCGATGGTGAAGATCTTGAACTTTTCGACAACAACCAGGGCCAGAGCTGGAAGATTCTATTGAACAAGGATGGCGTGGTGGCACCCGGCGCCAACTTCCAGAACTATCGCCTGCTCGCCGGGCAGGAACGTTTGGCTGACGTTCTGAGCTTCGCTCGGGAACGCGATGGCGCAAAAGATTTCGTCGATCTCGAACTCGAGGCCCATCCCGAAAACTTCCGCGCCCAGCGCGAGAAGTGGCTCATGATCTTGGATGAATATGGCGACGAGGCCCCGGACTCGCTGACCCGTCACATTGACGTGGAGCTTGGCAAGCGCCTGGCCGGGTGGCAGGACTGGGAAGAGTTGCCCAACGAAATTGTCGACCTGCTCGATCTCTACTGGCAGATCGATCGTCAGGAAGCCATGGAGAATGTGCGCGACGCCATGCTGGGCCACTTCCAAGGCAGCGATGCGGCCCGTGAAATCATGCACTACAAGGCCATGCACGAAGCCAACATGGAAATTCGCGTGGAGCAGCTTCAGAACCTCCACCGCATCTTCCCCGAGTGGGAGGGCGCCAATGATGATCGCGGATTCATCATCTACTGGGCGCTCGGCGCTATGAACAATGTCGAGAAGGCACGTGAAGTTGTGGATTCCGGGCTACCTGTTGAGCCTGGCTTTGCCAACTATCTGGCCCAGCGTTTCATGAGCTTCGCTGACGATGAACGCGCGTCGGCTCTGCTCGAGCAGAGTTTGACTTTGCTGATCGAAGCGGAGTGGAGTCCTGAGGGGACCTTGAGCGAGGCCGAGTGGAAGCGCGACAATGCCGAGGCCACCGCCGCGGCCCACTTTGCCTTGGCGCAGCTTCGCATCAAGGAAGGCCTGGGGCGCGATGCCTTACCGCAGCTCACCTGCATCGTCGAGGACTTCCCCGAGTTTGCCGACGCCGAAGTGTATCGCGAGTTGATCGGCATTCAAACGCGCATGGAAAAAACCGATGAGCTTCGCGCCAATTACGAGAAACTGGCCGGCCTTGCCGAGTTGTCTCCCGTAGAGCTTTCAGGCTGGAAAGACGTCTACGAGGGCGAGCAGCCTTTCGTGGCGCACATGGCTCAGGTGCGTAAGGAATCCCGTGATGAAGCTTGGGCGGGCTACGAGAAGCATGCCCTGAACTGGGATGCCCCCGGCGCCATCTTCACCGACCAGGACGGCGTCAGCTTGGGTCTGGAAGAGTTAGGCGGCAAGGTCGTCTTGCTGGACTTCTGGGCAACCTGGTGTGGTCCCTGCAAAATGGCTCTGCCCGGTATCGACAAGATGGTTCCGGAATTTGTCGAGGGCGGCGACTTTGTTGTGATTCCCGCCAACACCTGGGAGCGGGTCAGCGGCGATGAACGCAAGGCCGCGGCGCAGGCAACCTGGGAAGAGTTGGGACTCAGCCTGCCTATCTACTTCGATAAGACGCGCGAGGAGGGCCGCCCGTCGGTGGAGGCCTTCGGTGTTTCGGGAATTCCCACCAGCTTCCTCATCGGTAAGGACGGAAAGATCCTCTTCAAAACCATCGGCTATGGTGGTGAAGCGGGAGAGCTGGAGCTGAAGAGCAAGATCGAGTGGGCGCTGAGTAAGTAGGACCGGCAGGGAACTGTCGGCAGGAAACTACCGGAAGGAAACTGTGAATCCCCGTCCGAAAGGGCGGGGTTTTTTATTGAAGATCCTTCGCAAGGCTGCGGCTGCGAATGATGAGCGTGATCGATACCAATGCCGGTAAGAGCAGGAGTAGGGCAAACAGGTTTGAGCTTTGCTCCGGCATGAGGGCGCTGACCAGGGCATAGGCGAATAAGGATGCGACTCCGGTAAGGTAGCGGAAGAAGCAGCCCTTGCGTAATTCGCCTGCGCAGACCTTTCGATAGATGAAGAGCAGGCCGGCGGCGGCGAGTATGAAGCCGGCGGCCGTCAGGAGTATCCAGAATGACATGGGGGGCTCCTTTGTTGTCTTTGACCTACGGCGGCCCCGCAACATTGTTCCCGGTCCTTTGCGGGAGATTTTATTGCTCGAAATCCGTTATAATTAGGACATGAAAACAAGACGAATTCTGCTGGCAGCCATTCTTCTGATTGTTGCCCAAAACCTTCGGGCCGACGACACTAGTGTGCTCTTCATTGGAAACAGCCACACCGGTGCCAACGACTTACCCGGCCTTTTCGAGGATCTCGCCTTGGCTGGCGGGCAGAGCGTCTATGTGGATCAATCAGTGTTCGGCGGATCCACCCTCGAGTTCCATTTTGCCAACGCACAAACCCGCGCGCTGGTCATCGAGCGCGAATGGGATCGCGTAGTGCTGCAGGAGCACAGTCTTTATCCCGTTATCGAACACTGGCGGGATGAGAGTTTCTATCCTGCGGTGCGCGACTATCATGAGCTCATCATCAGCACGGGTTCGCAGATGGCGCTCTTCATGACCTGGGGTTATGAGTTCGCCGCCGGGCCCTACTGTGTTTCCGGATATTGCAGCCCCGAGTTTTCCGGATACTTCGACATGCAGGCTCATCTCACCGCGGCCTACACTGCCATTGCATTCGAAGTGGACGCCATGCTCGCTCCGGTAGGCGAGGCCTTTGCCGCGGCACTGACACTGGATCCTGATTCCCCGCTCTGGCTCCCCGACAATTATCATCCCAGCGCCGAGGGAAGCTATCTGGCAGCTTGCGTTTTCTACATGCGCATTTACAGTGATAGTCCCGTTGGCTTGGAATTCTATGGTGGCTTGGATCCCGCGCGGGCTCTCTTCTATCAGCAAGTCGCCGCTCATGCTTCGGCTATCGATGACAACGAGTTGCCGGTATATTCACATCAGCTTTATGCTTATCCGAACCCAGCCAATCCTAAAACCGACATTAGCTTCGAGTTGACGGAAGCCGGGGCAGTAATCCTTGAGGTGTACACCGCGGCGGGTCGCCTTGTATCGAAGCTAAGCTCAGGGACGGTGCTCGCGGCGGGAGCGCAGCATTTTCAATGGGATGGGCGGGATGACGCAGGTGCATCCCTGCCCTCAGGTGTTTACCTGGTGGCCTTGTCGGCCGGAGGACACACAAGTTCCACGAAAGTTTGTTTGATGAAATGATGACTTTGAAAGCCAAACAAGCGAGATGATTTCATGAAGCGCACAGTATTCTTGGTTCTGGGTATGCTTGCTTTGGCAGTGCTGCCGGCCTTGGCCACTGAAATCAGCGTGCTTTTCGTTGGCAACAGCCATACTTATGCCAACAACATGCCCGACATCTTCGAGAGCTTGGCGGCATCGGGTTATCAGGATGTCTACGTGGCCCAGTCCACAGTGGGTGGATCAACCCTCGAATATCATACGACCTATGCAAACACGCTCAACCGCATTGTCGAGCGCGAGTGGGATCGCGTGGTGCTTCAGGAGCACAGTCTCTTTCCGGTGATCGACCACTGGCGCGACAACTCATTCCATCCTTCGGTGAGAACACTTGATTCATTGATCACCGACACCGGCTCTCACACGGCTCTCTATCTCACACAGGGCTGGAAAGATGCACAAGGTCCCTATTGCATCGAGGATTACTGCAGCCCAGAGTTCGACGGCTACTTCGATATGCAGAACGCGGTGACCTCGGCCTACCGCTCCATCGGCAACGAACTCGCTGCGCTCATCGTGCCCTGTGGCGAGGCTTGGGCGGCGGCCTTGTCGATCTATCCGGGAATGGCCCTTTGGGCCACCGATGGCTATCATCCGAGCCAGCTAGGCAGTTACCTTACTGCCTGTACTTTTTACGCGCACATTTTCAACGAAAGCCCATACGGACTCGAATACTTCGGCGGCCTCGATCTGGAGACGGCGCTTTTCCTGCAAGGCATCGCATGGCAGGTGACAAACACGCAGAACCAAGCGCCCGATGTTCACATGAAGCTGCACCACGCCTACCCGAATCCCTTCAATCCAAGCACTGAGATTCGTTTTGAATTGGATCAAGCCGCGCGAGTTCATCTTGCCATTTACGATACTCGCGGCCGGCGGGTACGCGAACTGTACCCGGGTACAGTTATCGAAGCTGGTGAGCATGGAATTACTTGGAGTGGAAATGATGATGCGGGCAATGTGCTGCCATCAGGCGTCTATCTGGCGAAATTGAATACACCGGAGGGAAGCAGCGAGATCAAGTTGACCCTTATGAAGTAGATCTCAATACATGCTCTTGATATGACTCCAGTTGCTCTGAATAGGTGTGCCGCCGGGAATGCAACTACAGAGCTCTTCGCAGTTGAAGGTAAACTGCAAACCCTTCGCCTCGTAAATTTCGAAAAGCTCATCCACCAACACGATGCAGGAGCAATCGTTGCCTGGTCCAGCGACAATCTGCTGGCCGACCTCAATCCAATCCTCGCTGAACATTTGCAGGTTTAGGGTTCCGAGTTGAACAATGGGGCCAGGCTGCGGGCTTGAGAACGCAAAAGAGATATCACTCTCGAGTTCCCCGATGAGAAGATCGGTATTCCAATTTTCAGTAACCATGCCCAGGGGATAGCCCGGATTACCCGGCCAGTTTTCCAGACGGAATTCCGCAGCGGTCAGGCCGCCGTAGAAATCGTAGGGGTCGAGGAAGGCGAGAACGTGCAGCTCAATTTCCACATAGGGCTCGATGGAAGCCCAGCATTGGTCGCCTCGTTCGTCGGCAAAGAGGCCGATGAGCGAGTCGGCGTCAACGGGAAAAGCTAGAAATAGAATAGCCAGAGCGGCGAGCTTCTTCATCACATCCTCCTTGATGTCGGAGGGAGCATAGCAGGCGATCAGGGTTCGCGCCAGAGCCCTCGCGCTTGAATGAGCGCCTGCAAACGGTCCACGGCATTTTCGCTGGGCAGGCCGGACTCCACGCGCTGATGACCTTCGTAAAGATCGATCTTACCCGGGGCGGCGCCCACATAGCCGAAGTCGGCATCGGCCATTTCACCGGGGCCGTTCACGATGCATCCCATGACGGCAATCTTCACCCCCGGCAGATGTGCGAATCGTTCTTTCAAGCGCCGGGTGGTTTCCAATAAATCGAAGTGCGTGCGCCCGCAGGATGGACAGGCGATGAAATCCGCACGACTCATGCGAAGGCGTGTGGTTTGCAGCAACGCGAATGCCAGGCGGCAACCTTCGAGTGCTTCCTCTTTCTTCGATGCTTCCACGGCGATGGCGCGTGCGCGTCCTTCGAGTAGGGGTATGCCGGCTTCCACCGCGAGGTCGAGGTAGGCAGCTTCCCGTCTGTCCGCGTTGTCAGATTGTAGGGCGGCGAGATCCGGGCGCAGGCGAACCAGGCCGCCATCGTTCCTGGGCTTGGTGAGCACATGATCCGGCGCGTGCGCGCCCCAGGGCATGTCGAGCAAGTCGGCAATGTCGGGTGCCCATCCATCCACCGGTACGAGAGTTACGGGATGTCGTTCGGAGGGCTCGCGCGGTCCTGCCGCGGCGGGGAGAGCGCCGGTCTCCGCATCGGACCCGGCGGCAGCGAAGGCGGCGGCAAGAGCATCCGCGCTCCAGGCCTCGGCCGATTCGCGGCGCGGGTTGTAACGACTGGCCAAGGCGCGGCAGGCGGGCATCTCGTGCACCGGGTCTTCGGTGAGGGACACACGCACCGTGTCGCCGATGCCGTACTCGAGCAAGGAGGCCATGCCGATGTAACTTTTGAGGCGCGCGTCTTCGCCGTCGCCGGCCTCGGTCACACCAAGATGTATGGGATAGACCGGCAAGCCTTCGGCCTCGCTGCGCCGTAGCATTTCCAGGGCGAGCAGGCGATAGGCGTCGATCATCACGCGCACGTTGCTGGCCTTCATGGAGATGACGATGTCGTGGTAGCCAAGCTTCTCGGCGATGCGCAGATATTCGAAGGCGCTTTCCACCATGCCGCGGGGCGTGTCGCCGTAGCGTGCAAGCAGTCGATCGGAAAGGGACCCGTGGTTCGCACCAATGCGTATGGCCCTGCCGAGCTTCTTGCACTTTTCAACCAGCGGCGTGAAGATCTCTTCCACGCGTGTGAGTTCTTCTGCGTACTCCGCATCGCTGTACTCGGGACTTTCGAAGCGCTTTCGATCGGCAAAGTTACCTGGATTGATGCGCACCTTCTCCACATGCTCCGCCGCGATCATGGCGGCCTCGGGGCTGAAGTGGATGTCGGCAGCGAGAGGCACCGTGATGCCTTCCTCAGCCATGCGCGCGCGAAGAGGCGCCAGCGACTCGGCCACCTTGCGGCTTTGCACCGTGAGGCGCACGAGTTCGGCGCCGGCGTCGGCGAGGGCTTTTATCTCGGCGAGCGCGGCTTTCGTGTCCGTGGTTTCCGCCACGATCATGGATTGGGAAATGATGCCCGTACTGGTACCCTTAGCCGAGGCCAGACAACTGGGCCATTGCGCGATTTTGATTCGGGTGGACATGACTCGGAAAATAGCCGGAATGTCTGGTGCTGGCAAGCTAGCGAATAGGAGGGGGCGCAGCGAGTCACCACGGAAAAGTCCACCCGGGTGGACTGACATTTGCAGCCAAGGAGTTTATAGATCTTTAATAGAAGTCCACCCGCTCGCGCGCCTTACCGATCCAATAGAGATCAAGGGAGATAAGGCCGAGCATGCCGATGCCGGCGACTAGGTAGGCTACAAGCATGCCGCCTTCCACACCGCGAATCAGAGACATCACAACCAGCACGAGCAAGGTGATCCACAGCGGTATGCGCAGCCAGGCGAGCACGTGCAGGCGAGCGCGATCGGCGGCGTCGACCACACGCGCCACAGCGATGCGTTTACCCAGCGCGTTGATGCCCGTGGTCAGCGGCATCATCTCGGTGATCATGGTCAGCAAGCCGAAGGCATAGCCCACGCCGAGATAGAGCGCGGCGCCGAAGCCGACCAGACCCAAGCCGTGATGAATGATCAAATCTTTTCTGGGTATGATATTGTATCGAATCCTGCCTACTGCCATCCAGATGAAATCGGCGAGCAGGTGTCCATAAACTGCCAGCAGGCCGATGCGCATCCAGTCGCCCTCTGCGTGGCGATAGAGAAAAGCTTCGCGCCAGTGACCGAAGCCGCCGACAAGCGCAGAGATTCCCAGCACTGTCAAAATGAAGGCCGCGCCGCCGCGGGATAGTTTGAAGGCGCGCGTGTAAGTGGGTTCCACACGCAGGATGGCCAGCACGTGCAGGAGCACGAAGATCGCCGTGAAGCCCAGAACGGGCCAGTAAGTGTCCGTCCATCCGAAAGCCATGGGCCGAACATAGCAGAAATGATGCGGGAAAGTTAAGAAAATTGCTTCTTTTTCACACCATTCGTTCCGCCGGCATCTTGAGGGGCAGGTCCCCTTTGGTAAACATGGCAAACATTTTCGCGCCCACCTTGAGACCCTGCGCCCCTCGTCCGGCATTGACGGTTACGCCTACGACTTCTTCGAAACGAGCTTTGATGGATGCATAGGGGTCGGTCAATGTAATTCCCTTTCGAGGTCAAGAGTATGCATTCTCGAGATTGCATTATCAGCAGATTTCGACGAAGTAAATGTAGAAGATGTATTGAGTGCGAGTGTTTTGATACACTAGGCGTGGAAGTTCTTGATAGAGGCGATAATGGATAGACCCCGAAGGTGGTACATTCGTGATCGAAGAGAACATGCTTGAGCAGCCCCCAAAGACCGATAGTCAGTTCGTGGTGCCTCCCATGTTAATTCGGTCTGCCAATGCTGGCGGCTTCTTCCGCGCGAACACATCCTTCCTGGCCAGGGCAGGGTTCAGTGAGGCTGAGCTTGCCTCCCAATCGATGCTCCACTGGGTCGACCCAGCTGATGTCGAGGAAGTGAAGGCGACAATCCAGGGCCTGCAATCAAGCTGCAAGGCCAGGCATCAGACCAGCAGCGGCGAAGAAATGCTGCTGGATATCCGAATGACCAGTGAGGCGGGCGAGCCAATGATCCTCGCCCGTGTAGAAGAAGACATAGAGGTCGTAGCCGGCCCGAAGGATTCCGATGACGAAGCCACGGTGATCGGCACCCTGCATACCATCGCGCGAATCGTTGAAGAACAGAACCCTGGATACAAGTGCTCGATTTTGCTCGTGGCCGACGGACGTTTCGTCCGTGGTGCTGGCCCAAGCCTGCCCGAAGAGTACAATGCCGCCATCGACGGGTTGGCCATTGGGCCGACCATCGGATCTTGTGGCACCGCAATCTATTGGAACGTTCCGGTCATAGCTGAGGATCTACAGACGGATCCACTTTGGGAACCCCTCAAAGACTTAACGAAAAAGGCGGGTGTGGCGGCTTGCTGGTCTCATCCCTTTGCCAGCAAGACGGGAAGTGTGCTTGGAGCCTTGGCGCTCTATTCGCCGGTGCCGCAAGCGCCGACGGAAGAACAACTGGGACGACTCAAGGCCGCGGCTCGCATGACCGGTCTCGCCGTCGAGAGAGGGCGCGCCGAAGAAGCGATTCGCGAGCAAAGAAAACGGGAGCTGGAACTTGAAGAGCAACTGAGGCAGGCGGCCAAATTGGAAGCACTGGGCGTGCTCGCTGGAGGTATCGCCCATGACTTCAACAATGTTCTGTCAACGGTTCTCGCCAATGCTGAGTTTGGTCGCGGGCTCCTCTCCAAGGAATCAGAGGTTCAGGGCTTTCTAAACAACATTGTTGAAGCTAGCAAACGGGCCGGACAGCTTTGCCAACAGATGCTCAGCTACGCGGGTCGTGGTTCTCTATCAAGTTCGATTATCGAGATTGGAACCTTGATTCCCGAACTCAGCAATCTTCTGCAGGCAGCATTGTCCAAGAAGATAACGCTAGAGTATGCGCTCCTCGATCATCCGGTCTATGTGGATGGCGACGAGAATCAATTGCTACAGGTGATCATGAATCTCGTCACCAATGCCGCCGAAGCCATAGGTGAGAACGATGGGCGGATCGTGGTGAGTACGGAGCTTGCCCACTACGATGAGAAGGAACTTCATCAACTTGATCCCCAGGCGGAGCTTTCTCCCGGGGAATATCTTCGCCTGAGAGTGAGCGACACCGGCGAGGGTATGTGCTCGAAAACAATGACCCGGATTTTCGATCCCTTCTTCACCACCAAGCTTCCCGGCCGTGGTCTCGGGCTGTCGGCGGTGAGGGGAATCATTAGTCGACATGGAGGAGCAATCCAGCTCGTGAGCGAAGTGGCCAAGGGTACAACCTTCACCGTGATCCTTCCCACGGTGGAGCATGTACCCTGCGTCGAAGATGTGGCGACATCATCCGTACCTGACATAGGACCAAAGCGCATCCTCGTAACCGACGATGAGAGCGATCTTCGTTACATACTTTCCAGAATATTGAAGCGCGAGGGTTACGAGGTGCTCGAGGCCGCGGATGGGCAAGAGGCATTGGATATATTTGCAAAGCACGGCGATACCATCGACTGTGTGTTGCTGGACTTCAGCATGCCAAAGCTCAGTGGCGAAGAAGTTCAGCAATCCATTCGCAAGGTTCGGAAGGATCTGCCCATCGTGATGATGAGCGGATTCAGCGAAGAGGAAGTCATCGAAAGATTTCGAGAATCTGGTATCTCCGGTTGCTTGCAAAAACCGGTTTCAGCCGAGATGCTTCTTGAAGCGATTCGCAGCGCCATAGCCGATTCACAGTAAAGCGATTTTGGTAGGATCACTCCTTGTGAAAATGGATTATCAGGTAACTGGGGTGTGAACCCTCGTCGGTGCAGTGATATCCCGTGAGATCTCTCGTTTCATTGTTCGATGGGTTGGAATAGTTGTGCTGGACGTCATCTAGACAATCCATGACCACGGTGCCATCCACTCGGAACCAGGACCAATCATCAAGCTCGTCCGATCTAGGAACATTCACGGCGTCGAAGCTGTGATACTTGTAGATTCCACCGGGTGGCTCCCAAGTCATTTCCAGACTCACAGAAAGCAAGGTGTCCCTGGTTGTGTTAAATGTTGCCTGGACTTCTCCGACAACATCTTCCGACTCGTAGCTTCCCTCGAAGGTGTCATCATCGGTCATTTCCCCGATGATGTTATCGACAAGACCCCAAGGCGATTCTATGAGATGGTCCACGTATTCATACTCGACCTCGTTAATGATGTGCAGCCAGTGGCCTTCAATTTTGAAGCCGAAATCAAAACTGTTGTAGGCTGTGCCCGTGGGTTCTGTTTCTATCTTCATTTGGAGGTCAAGATTGCTCTGCGCCATGTAGGTCTCGGAGACATTGCAGTTGACGGCGACGATGAGCAATTGATCCAAACCGCCCGAGATGAGATTCTGAAGATTCGAAATCTCGTAGCTTGCGGAACCCTGAGAAGTTGCCTGACCAAGATAGTTGGCAGAAGTACCATCAATGCGGAAGGCCACGATTGACACGGGAGTCGATAACTCACCGGTGAGGGTCATGATCAAATCCGCGGACTCATCGAAGGAAGAATATTCGAGATCGATCCGGAAGAGTTTGGCGGAAAGATCCGGATAGTCCTGGGAAAAGGTGATCAGGGTGTCATTAACATCGTCAACGGTCCACTCGCTCGCGTGACTTGTGAAAACGTCGGAGGAGACTCCATAAACTTCACCTCCCACATAGTTTTCGAAAAACTCAGGCCACCATGTAGTGACGAGGGCATCCATATTGTTCAACAGCGCGGCCGTGGGCGTGGAACCTGTTGCGATGGTTTCGTAGGTGCCTTTGATCCCGTCTACACCGAATCTGGAATCACTCACCAGGTATTCGATGACGGCCGACATGCCATGTCCGTGGCGAGTCTCAAGATCAAGGTCGGAGCCATCTCCAGCCCCGGCCCTTATTCCATTGAAGGGAGCCATCTCATTACCGGGGAACGTTGCCGGCCTTTGATACCCCGCATCTTCGGTGAAGATCTTCTCGGACCAGGCAATCACGGAGTTCCAAAGCCAGTAGTGACCGGGATCCACTGCTTCTGCATCGTGGGAAATTAGAATCAAGGATAGAAGCTCTTTGCCCACGTCCACGCCCACGGTGTTAAAATTCCCCTGACTTAAAATCCGCCGGTTGATTGTCAACATGGGATACTCGGTATCTGGTTCGGGGCAATAGGCGCCCACCGAAGGACCAAGATCCAAGACAAAGACATTGATTTGCCCTGGGAAGGGCCATGGATTGTTCAGGTCCGATACGATGCTTGAATAGACTCCCTCAAGCATTGCTTCGACCGAGAGTGGATTGACCTCGACAAGGTCTAATGGAAAGCCTATCCAGAAGTGTTCGGTGTAAATACCCCGATATCCCGACATCCCGAGCAACTCGAGTCCAACAGGCTCGTGGCGGGCGATATTGCTGGTTTGGGCACTACCGGAATTTCCTCCTCTGGCTTCTCGACTTCTTGGCGGAACTTCCCCGGTCAAGAAGCCTGCTTCAGCAGAGGCGGGATGGAGCCCATAAACCATGGCCGATTCGCCATGAACATAGTCATAAAGCTCTTCCCCTCGGGCGATGAAGCTCTCTTCAATAAGCGAACCCTCGTATTTGATGCTTACCTGCAATGGCTGGGAATACTCTGCCGGCAAACCATCGAGACGAAAGGCGCGCGTTACCTGGTTGTCGCCGAGAGGCTGATCCTCAGATGAGGCGAATAACTCGAGAGTGTGATCATCCGCGAAAGCTCCGGTAGGAACCGTGAGGGAAAAATCGTCGATTGCAAGAGAGCCTCCTGCCGGTCCAATGATCGTAGTTTCCACAAGTGTGTAGTCGTTGGTTTCCTCGGGAGCGGTCGGCGGGTCTTCTGAGCAAGCCACCTGGAGGCAAAGAGCGCAGAGCACTGACAATAGGAAAAATCGTTTCATCGGAAATCTCCCCCAGGATCTTGAGGCCAGAGGCAAGGGTCACGATGTATTCTGTATCGCTGATCTTGAGTTTGCCTTCTCCGGGGAAAGGACTCCAGGGCAATCCAAAAATCAGTTTCCTGCACCGTATTGACTCTACCCTTGCAAGTCTCTAGTTTCAGCCCCATGGCTTCCCGAGAAATATTCCTACGCGACACCATCCACGGCATTATCACGCTGGATCGTGAAGACGCCGCCGATGCGCTTATCTGGCGACTGGTGAACACGCTTGAGTTCCAACGACTTAGGCGCATCCGCCAGCTTGGCCTGACGAACCTGGTTTATCAGGGTGCTGAGCATACGCGTTTCGCGCACAGCATCGGTGTGATGCATCTGGCCGGTCGCATTCTCGACCAGCTCGAGAAAACCGCCGAGATCACCGCTGATGATCGTCTGGAAACGCGCGTGGCCGCCCTGCTCCACGATCTGGGTCACGGCCCCTTCAGTCATGTCAGCGAAATGGTGCTGGGCGTGGGCCACGAGGAGTGGACCAAGCGCATCATTCTCGATCCGAGTACGGAAGTGAATCGCACCCTTTGCGAACACGACCCCGGCCTGCCAGACCGCATCGCCGAGATGATCGCCCATCGCCATCCCAAGAAATTTCTGCCGCGGGTAATCAGCGGACAGCTCGACGCCGACCGCCTCGACTATCTGCTTCGCGACAGCACCATGACCGGCGTGAAGTACGGAATTTTCGACCTTGAGCGATTGCTCCTCGGCCTCGAAGTTTTGCGCGACGAGCAGCACGACATGGTGATCGTGGGCGCGAAGGGATTCCACCCCACCGAGGCCTACCTGCTCGCGCGCTACCACATGTACCGCCAGGTCTATTTCCACAAAACAGTCTGGAGTGCCGAGGCCATGTTCATGGCCCTGGTGCGCCGCGCCCAGGAGCTACTCCGCGCGGGGAAACTCGATTTCGCGCCGGCGGATCATCCGGTTATTCGCATTATGAGCGGCGAGGAAATGGCGCTGGAAGATTACCTGCTGCTGGACGATGCGGAGCTCAAGGTCTGCATGAAAATCTGGACCCGCGAGTCCGACACCATTCTTGCCGACCTAGCCCGTCGCATCATGCATCGCGATCTCTACAAGGTCAGGCTCTTCCACGCTCCCGCCGAAACCCCCGAGCTTGCGGCACTGCGCGAGCGCGCATACGAGCTCATGCAGGGTAAGTACGGGGAGAATGTGAATCACCGTTTTCTCTTCGAAGACGCCACAGACATCTTCTACAAGCAGTACGACCCCAGCCTTCTGGCCAGCACGGGAATTCTCGTGCGCCAGCGCGATGGGTCCATCGCCGAGATCGACGAGATCAGCCCTTCAATTTCGGCGCTTGAGAAGGTCTATCCCATGCACATGTGGTGCTTCCCGGCCGAGGACGCGAAGATGCTCCAGGCCCTCCGCGTGGAAGACCTGGAGCTGGGGGATGAATTCGCGGATCGCGAATTCAGTGAAGATTCGAACTAGTCGTCTTTAAAAATGCGGTCGTAGTTCATCTTGTCATTGATCAGCAGGGCCAGCCCGATAAGTATGACCACAGCGCCCATTCCAATGAAAACGTACATGGGCTCCGGATCATTCTCAATGCGGCTAATGGCGAAGCCAAAGATCAGCACACCAAGGCCGGAGGCCGTCGTCACCATGCCGCTTCGATAGGGCATGCGCTGTTTCGGCTCATCCAACTTCAGATTATCGATGGGCGTGCCCATCTCGATGGCCTTCTGTATGATCTCGGCCTTCTTGTTCTTCTGAAGGTGCTCCGTGATGATGGCCACGATGGGGATGCTGAACACCATCACAATGGCGATGATGGGAATGAAAATGGCTACGACGCCTTCCATGATTTCTCCTGATTCTGCTCTGCGGGCCAAAGGTCCGCTCCTGTTTCACCCACTCTGACCCAGGCAGACGAAAAAGGGTTTCACCCTCGCCCATAGCCCCGTAACCTTTCGGGCGTGCACCGGTCCAAGAAGGTGATGGAAGCGGCAACTATGATAAAGCAGGGCACTGAGGACCCCCGGGAGGAGGCCCGAACCTATCTCCCCCTCGACCGGCGGCGGGCAACCCGCTTCCTGGCCGACTGGGAATCCTATGTCGGCGCCCTGCTTCGTCGTATGCGTGTCGAGGAGGAAGAGGTTCTCTACCGGGTTTTCGACCGGGCCCTCGGCGCCCTTCCGGATTTTCGCGGCGAGAGCCGGATATCCACCTGGCTCTACCGCATTGCCTGGCGCGAAGGTGTCCGTCACCTGGAAAAGGCGGGCCGGCTGGGCGATCGCGAGGCTCCCCTGTCGGCGGCGGCCACCCATGCGGATCCCGGGGACAACCCCGAGAAGATCCTTGAGCGCCTGGAGACCTCGGATCGGGTCCACGATGCATTGGGTCGCCTGGGCCCGCGCGATCGAGAGGTTTTGGCCCTGCGCTACCTGGAGGAGCTCAAGCTCTCGGAACTTGCCGAGCGTCTTGACATTCCCCTGGGAACGGCGAAAGTTAGGGTGCACCGGGCCTTGGCCCGGCTCAAGAACGAACTGGAGGATGAGTCATGACAGAGCGATGGGCACGCATAGGCGAGCATCTGAAAAACGCCGCGCTCTATGAGGACGACAAGGCGCAGCCAACCGGGCAGGCCTGGAAGAACCGCGTCTTGGCTCGTCATGATGGCGAGGCCCTGGTCCTGCCATCGACGGGTAGCTCTAAGCTTAAGCCACTCTTGATCTTCCTCCCCTTGGTCATTCTGGTTCTTTTGATGGTCTTCTCGATCTGGGGCGCCTACACTCCCGCCAGCGGCGATGATGACGGCCCCGGTGGGGCACTGAAGCTGGCCATGCAGCTCTTGGATATCCAGATGCCGGCCTTCAACTTGTGGTATCTTGTCATCCTGGGAGCGGGTATTAGTCTGCTCACCTTCCTCGTGCGTGGACGCACACCCAACTTTCTACCACTGGACTGGTAAGCTTGGAGTTCAATCCTCTTAAGAACCGGGGCGGCACGCGCATCGGCCCCGGTCTCCGCCGGCTCGTTTTGCCGGTGGATCAGCCGCGTGCCCTGGCCAATCCCAAGGATCTTCCCCTCTCCCTCACCCTGCGCAGCGGCGAAAACCGTCACGGCATCCTGGCCCCCGACGGCAGCACACCCTGGGGCTGCCTCTTTTTCATGATCTTCGGGGCCGCACTGCTCACGGCGATTTTCTCGCGCAACTGGGCAGTGGTGCTGTCTCTAGGCGGCTTGATTCTACTCTGGGGCTTCTACAATCACCCGCGCCGCAAGGCTTCTGAGCCCATGGTGCGAGCTCTGGGACGCATCGGCCAGGGCCAGGCGGGCGAGGCCTTACGTGAGATGGAGCTGGCCCTGGAGTCCATGCCCGACAGCGACGCCGTGCATTATCTGGCGGCTCTGGCCCGGGCCACCTCCGGCCAATGGGACCGGACCTTGGAGCATTTGGAACTTGCCGAGCTAAAATTTCGGGATTACGCCGAGTACTATCACATCAGAGGTATGGCTCGGAAGGCATTGGGGCAGAACAGCTTGGCGACGGAAGATTTTCAGAAGGCGCTGGAATTTCCAGAATATCCTCAGCGGGAACGTCTGGATCGAGAGCTTCAGTGATTATTCCTGGAACCTGAGGGCCTCCTAGTCGTAAGGAAGTCACCTTGAGCGAGTGAGAGACCTCCAGCAGTAAAAACCTCCTTAGGCAAAGAGTTGAGACGAAAGGACGGGCCGAGTGGCCCGTCCTTTTTTGCATTGCCAGGTGTCTGACCCGATCTTCCCACCAGCAGGTGCCAGTTCTCATTTTCGGACCTGTGTCCGAATTTCCGGCGCTTTTCACTGTGAATGCATGGCTGCATGAAAAGCAAGTTGTTGCCATTTATTGAGTTATGGGATTTCTAAAACGAGAACAGTTCCTGCAGCAAGGATCATTGCCCCCCTGATGAGGAGATGATCCCATGAGATGTCTCATCATTCTTCTGCTTCTCGCTCTCCCCCAATTCACATTTTCCGCCGAGACCGATCTAAGCTGGTCCAGCTTACGAACACTCTATCGCCCCGATCTTGGGCCCATCTTCTCGGAGCAAGCCTACTACGACTATCTTGAGATCCGCCCCCTCCACAACGAATTCCGCGTCGTTCTATTGGACAAAGCTCCGGCCCTGCTTGATGACTTGCCGGGTCAGACACCTGTCCTATTGGATGCCGGCCTGCCCATGCGCCTCGGACCCGTAGAGCTTCCACTTGGCGAGGCGATGATTTGGCTCATGGGCAGCGAGCACCTTGTTCCACAGGGTGCGGATTCGCGGCAGTCCACTCCCACGGACTGGTCCTGTCTTCGTATTTGTCTGGCTGGAAGAAACAGTGGAGACTGCATCAAGCGCTGCGGTAAGGACGAAGGCTGATTTCAATCTGGAATCGGTGCTTAAGCAACGCCAATTCCGAGGAGGGGTTTAAAATGCGAATCGATACGAGCATTTTTATCCGAGGAACAGCGCTCGCGCTTTTCATTTCGATTCTCGCGCCCCACTCTTCCGCGAAATCCTGCGAGTCATACAATCCCTACAAATACACGGGGACGGCAGAGCTCGAAGTTTTTACCTTTTCTCTGCTTCCAGGTACACCCGAATGGAAGAATGCCTCTCAATCCTTTCGTGAGGGCCGGGGGCCGAACCCGGAGGAATCTTTCAAAGTCGAAGACTCCGAGCTGGTGAACTACTCCACGGAATCACTACTCTGGACGGCCTTGAGGTATCCCCGTCGCCAACTTTGGGGAACTTACAGCGTCGCCTATCCTTCCTTCGCCGGACTCGAAAGAAACTTCTACCGCCGATTTAATGGCGCTGAAATCGCGCGAGATCGAAGTGATTTCACTGCGGCTCTTCTCGAGCTATATCGCCAGCACGAGCCAAGTGATCTTGAAAACTGTCCCTTCGATTCACAGCTGCATCGAAGCTATTTCCAAGAAGATCTTGGCCTGCTCGAAATCCTTCTCAGTAGCGAAGAAGTTCTAAGCAGGCTGAGACCTCGGGAGAAGGAAGATCTTCTCCTTCTCGTTCTCGATCGCTTTGCCGAAAGAAAAACCCAGACAGCAGGAAAGGGAAGCTCTGCTGCTTTGACCGGACGCATCCTGTTGAGGTTGGATGCCCCCGCGTTTCAGCACGAGTGCGAAAGCAATGAAAAGCTCGCGACATTTTTAGAAAACCCCCACGTGGACATCACCAACCGTTATCCCTACGCCGAAGAGGTCATGGAGAGCGGTCGTCGATGGATCGACAAAAGGGGGAGGTCTGATGAATGACTTCACTAAACACACTCGAATCGCCAGTCTGACTGCAGTTGTTCTCGCCATTCTGCCTCTTGGCAATCCAACCACTCTTTCACGCACCATCGAAACGCCCAATGGATCCGAAGTCCTCTGCACGGCGGAATTCGAAGAAGCTTCTGATGAATACTTAAGTCATTGGTACAGTAACTGTGTGAGTTATATAGAAAACCTCGACGCAGAGATCATCGATGCAGCATCCCAAAGATACAATTGCCATGCTTATGCTTGGCACATGACGGAAGGTGGGGGCGAAGTTTGGATAGGCGCCCATAGGACTGGAACGGATTGCCCCACACCCGACGAGGCTCAATGGGTTGAAGATATCTACTGGACCGATGGATCCTACTACGAAGTTACAGGGCTCACTCCAAGTGAAGTCACTTCAAACCATGCCTCGAAGGTGAACTGGCCCTTGCCATGGGATGATGACGGCAATCACTCGGGCATTACCACTGACCGGGCGGGATACTTCATTTCCAAGTGGGGAGTCTGGCCTCTGGTAGAGCACTGGTGGAACGATAGTCCCTATAACGATAGCCTATTGCGATTTTATCAGCGCTACGATCCCAACCTCGCAGTGGGCTTCGAGGGTGCGTGGGCTTTCCATGATGCACAGGGCCGACTAAAAGTGGCCTGGGTTAGCGACTCCGAGCGCGGCAGCAAGGCTTTCGAAATCTATGGCGGAAGAGAGCCCCATACTTTGCTCGAAACCATTGCGGCCGAGGGACACTCTCACCTGCCCCACTACTACGAAATTTCAATCGAATCCATAGAGTCTAGCTTTCAGGTTCTCGAGGTGGACGAAGATGACCGCCGATCAAACGGAACCCGCATTTTTCCCTTGGGTCCTCCTCCGAGGTTCTTGGAAGAGCTTCGTGGCTTGAACGCGAGTGTGGCAAGTGAATGGCTTCCTGCACGACAGATCGCTAGCTCTGGGTTCCCTTCTGTCCGTGAGGAAGAGCTTGCTGACATTATTTTCTATAGCCCGAGACAGGACTTCCTGGATGCGGCAGGAGTCTTGGGGCCTAAGTTTCTGGAGGCCTTCGGCACTACGAGCCAATTCATTCTTGGCACGAGCGACAGTCCCTGGGAGTGCCGAAGTGTGGCGGAGCATTTCCATCAACTGGCTACCAACGAGGGCCAGGGGCGGCGGCCCTTCCTTGTGATTTTAGGAGAAGCCAACGAAGATTACGATTCGGATGGGAATGTTGTCGGCACAGTCTACTCTGCGGACTCGACGGGTTCTTGTCGTTGGGGAGATTGTGCCTCCGACGCGAAAATCGTCGATTTTGATGCTGACGGATTACCCGACATGCCCTGGAGTCGGGTTGTTGCTTCAACGCAGGCGGAAATCGAAAACTGCGTCCAAACGGCTCAGGATTATTGCGACGGAATCTTTCTCTCCAATCCCCGCTGCCTAATCCTCGATGGCGATCTGAACATGCATTGCGAGGCGCTGGCCCAGCCGCGAGCTGCACTTGAGGACATCGCCCAGATGTTTCAGATTGCGGGAATCCCGGTTACCCAATTGCATGACAGTGAGTTCGCCGATTGCTCAGATTTTCATGAGCGACAGGACGCCGGTGTGGCCGCTATCGAAGGCGGCATCGGCGAAATGATCGGCATCGGCCGAACCACGAATCGCTCCATTTTGCCGGGCTACATTTTCCAGAAAGTCTATGATCCTATTTTTTCCATAGATCTTCTTCCCACGCCGCAACGGATTCTCGTTGAATTTCCAGGCTGTGGACTGGGAGACGGAGACCGCAATAATCCAAGTTACTATCCCAGCATCATGAAGATGTTTCTAACTGCCGATCCCGCCACTCATTGCACGGCCGTGGCCTGGTTGGCTCACATGCGTGGCGGATATCAGAGCGAACATTTGCCTTTCGCTCTTCGATATTTCGAGAAACGGCTTTCGGGTGAGTATCGATTCGTACAGGAAGCGTATCTGGATGCGATTCGTGAACTGGGGCAGGCTCGCCCGGAGCTTATCGATTACCTGCAGTGCGCTGGATCATTCGGATGGCCCATGCGAATTGGTTCACATCCCATCACTGTTCCCGAGAATGGGAACACCGAGGCTCGGCGGATCAACTTGAGCTGCTATCCCAATCCCACCAACCCCCGGGTCAGCCTTTATCTGGATCTGCCGACTTCCGCGAAAATCAAACTGGAAATCTTCGACCTGAGTGGGCGATGTGTCCGAACTTTGCAAAATGGGATGAACTATTCCGCCGGGAGTCATAAGGTCGAGTGGGATGGGAAAAATGATAGGGGAGAACCCCAAAGCTCGGGTGTTTACTTCGCCCAAATCAGAAGCGGCAAGGAGAGAGCGAGCAGCTCTGTCGTACTGATCAAGTAGGAATTCCTAGAGCCGATCCATGGCCGCCAAGACATCCACGGCGGGCATAGTAGCCTCAAGGCTCGGGAACACCTTCTTCCAGATGATGCGCCCTTCCTCGTTGATAATGAACACACCCTTGCGGTGGGCGCGTTCGGGTCCGCCAACGAAAAGCCCCCAGCGCCGGGCTACGGCACCATTCATGTCTGACAACAGATGTGCGCCAATGAATCCGTACTCATCGGCCCAGGCACGATGTGTGTAGGGGTTATCGCGATTGATGGCCAAGACCACGGCCTCACGTTTGTCGAATTCCTCCCGATGACGCGCGAGGTCAAAGAGCAGCTCGTTGCAGGCGGGGCAGAAGTCGTAGCGATAAAAAACCAGGACTACCTTTTTGCCGCGATACTCGCTAAGCGCGACAGGGTTCATACGCGAATCCATCACTTCAAAATCCGGAGCCCTTTCACCGAGCTTTGGCGACTCCATCAGCGGATCATCTTGGCTATCTTCAACGGGCCCGCTCCACTCGCCGGGCTCTGGCGCGGATCCGGATAGAAGTTCGCGCAGGCTCAGGAGCAATTTGGTGATGTCGAATTCGGAGGGCTGAATGGTGATGTCGTGGCTGAAGCGAACTTTGTTGTCAGCATCGAGAATGAAAAAGGCCCGCTTGTTCACTCGCTGCGAACCGCGGGGAATAAAAGTGCCCCAGCTTCGCGCCACGCGATTGTCCAGATCGGAGTAAAGCACGTAGTGCTCAAGGCCCAAAGCTTCGGCGAAATTTCGGCTGGCGTATACCGACTCTCGACTGATTCCAAGGAAGTGTTTGATGCCCATGCGCTGCATATCATCGCCCAAGGCGTCTACACCTGGAATCTTATTGCCGCAATAGAAGGAGAAGGCCGTGGGGAAGAAGAGAACGGCTTTGGGCCCCTTCAAATCATAGAGGCGAACTCGCTCACCAAGGTGATTTTGAAGTGTGAAATCGGGGGCCACGTGGCCCGGGGGGAGAATCATGAGTGCCTCCAGCAGGCGGCGACCCGCCGCCAGCCCTCTCAAGGTATGCAGGTCATTTCGGCGCGTCAACCGCTGTGCTTGAGCTATGTCTGGACTCTTGCTAGCCTGTCCCCATGCAATCTGAGCACCCACCCGTCGCCGATGATCTGGCCGCCCTAGCCAAAGTTCCCCTGTCGCCCTGGCTGCCACCGGAAGATCTCCTGGCTTTGGTCGGCGGAGGGAGTGCCTTTCTTCTGGAAAGCGCCGGGGAATCGCGATCTTTCGCAAGATGGTCCATGCTGGGAACCCATCCCGTAGCGCGCTTCATTAGCAAAGGTGGAAGCAATCGCTTCCACTGGCTCAGCCGGGGTCAAAAGTGGATCTGGGAGGAAGCGCCGCTGGCCGCCTTTCGTCGCACCTTGCTGGCTTTTCCTCGCCCCGCAGCTCACGAGGATCTTCCTTTTTCCGGCGGTGCCGTAGGCGTTCTGTCCTATGAGCTGGGTCGATCCCTCTTGCCGGTTTCCCCCGTGGCCCACGATGATCTCGATCTTCCCGAACTGTCCTTCTACTTCTTCGATCGATTCATTCTTTTCGACCGCGACAAGGGACAGGCCTGGGCGGTGGCCTATGCGAGAGGTGCTGATGAAGAGGAAGCAAAGCGCGAGGCGCATTTAAGAGCCACCTTGTTGGCGGAATCCATTTCGGAATTACATGAGCATCAAGACGAAGCAGACGCGCCGGAGGAAAGAGGATGCCTGGAAATTTCCAAGTCCCTTTCTGGCGAAGAGTATCGCCGCGCTGTGACCCGTTGTATCGAAGAGATCCACGAGGGAGAGGCCTACGAACTCTGCCTGACCGGACGCTTTGAAACGGAATTTTGCGGAGATCCTGTTTCGCTCTATCGGCGGTTGCGTCGCGACAACCCGGCGCCTTTCGGCGGATTCCTGCGCTTTCCCGAAGCAACGCTCATCAGTTCCAGCCCCGAGCGATTCCTTAAGGTTGACGCCGAGGGTCATGTGGAGGCGCGTCCCATCAAGGGCACAAGGCCACGCGGAAAAAGTCCAGTGGAAGATGCGGCCCATCGCGCCGAGCTAAAGTCGAGTCGAAAAGATCGCGCGGAAAACACCATGATCGTGGATCTCCTTCGCAACGATCTGAATCGAGTTTGCGAAACGGGGTCGGTAACTGTGCCAGAACTGTGCGTCATCGAGGATTACGCCTCCTTGTTTCAAATGGTCTCCACCATTACCGGAACCCTGGCCGAAGATTGCGACCGATTCGATCTCTTGGCCTCGGCATTTCCAGGCGGGTCCATGACAGGGGCTCCCAAAATTGCCGCCATGAAAATTCTCGAGTCCATCGAACCTTTTGTTCGAGGTTACTACTCCGGCGCTATGGGATACATCGGCTTCGATGGCGGTATGGACCTATCCATGGTAATTCGAGCAGTTCAGTTAATCGGCTCGAGGGCTTTGGTGGGCGCAGGAGGAGCGGTGGTGGCCGGAAGCGATCCCGAGTCGGAATGGCACGAAGCCCTGGCGAAGGCGAAACCCGCCTTGAACGCAGTCGCAAAACTAGGCGGAATGACTTTGCCGGATTTCGATGAGAGGTGAGACTCGCAACATGGATCCCTTGGTCAGCGTGATCGTCCCTGTATACAATTCAAGAAATTCACTCAAGCGCTGTCTCGCCAGCTTGTCGCTGCAAAGCTACAATAATTGGGAATGCATTGTTGTCGATGATGGGTCCTCCACATCCCACGAGGATGTCGTGAAAGCCTTCGATGATTCCCGCCTTCACTTTTATCGCTATCAGAACAACCGAGGTCGAGGTTACGCCAGAAAATATGCCATTGAACATTGCCGGGGTGAATTTGTCGCACTTCAGGATGCAGATGATTGGTCCATGCCGGGTAGGTTGGCAATTCTTGTCGAAACGATGTTGAAACACGAAGACGTGTCTTTTCTTTCATCGGGAATGTATCGAAGCAATGCCGAAGGGGCTTGCTTGGGTGTTCGGATGAATCGAACACTCGAAGCGCAGTATTCCAAGCCACCGGACAAACCGGAAATCGGACACGGCTCTCTTATCGTTCGACGCCACGTGTTTGAGCAATGCAATTACGATTCAAAGATAAGATGTTCCGAGGATCATGACTTTCTGCTAAGAGCCCTCTCCCGCTTCAAGTTCATGAATATTCCCGACTGCCTCTATATCTACAATGAGGAAAGCAATCAATCTGCGGGGAAGTATCTCAATAGCACCGGAGTTCGTTTCTCGGTTTTGAAAAACTGGATTTGGAGGCGTCCCATCAGGGCGACTATCTTAGGACTGCGTTACGCAACCAGTTGTTTGGCTTACACGACAGCCTTCACTTTTGGTGTTCAAGCGAAACTGTTTTCACGGCATTGGATTGAACCCAGCCAAGATGAGCGTGACCAATTCGAATTGGCTTGGAGGCGAGTAAAGAGTTTCGAGGCGAGTGGGATTCAAAAAAAAGGGGCCCATGGCGGGCCCTGAGGACCGACGAACACCATGAGTGTGTCCACTTGTAAGCGGTGGTGTCGCTGTCGATCTTCAAATGTCCCTCCGCCGGCGAGCGTCCACAGGCACTCAGAGCGAGGTGTGATTCCTCGACAAAGCCGGTCGGTTAGGACATTAGAAGTATAGCAAAGCATGGGCCGTGTGGAAAACGAAATGCGCCTGGAGTGCAAGAAGGATTTTGAATGCCAAGACAATCACGCATCCATTTGATTTTCTTTCTTCTGTCTTTTAGCTCGGTAATTATTTGTCAGGGGGAAGGTCTGCGTTGGCACGTTCTTCATGGGCTTACTCCAAGCCATCCGGAAGATCCTGGTGACGCATTTCTTGCCGCCCATGAAACCAGTGCCCATCTATCCGCAGCATGGGGAGAGCGTGAATCGATTCTGTTCTATTTAGCGGGCGGAACAGAGAGCGATCAAAATCTAAGTGTTCGCATATCCTCTTTCAGGCAGGATGGGGAACTACTGGATGCAACAAGCCTTCGTTTGAAATCCTACGATACACAAAGCGATTCCTGGCGCGACTATTCGGGAAGTGACAAACTTGATGAGAAGCAGGGCAAGTGGTATCGGCTGGAATTTTCCGCACCCTTCGACGCGGAAGCGGGCGTTTACTCCGGCTATCTGCACCTTGAGTGTGGATCAGAAACATCTGACATTCCACTTCAGGTTCAAGTGTGGGAATTCGATTTACCCTTGAGTATACCCCTTGAACGTGTTCAGCAGGGCCGAGCCGCGTCCTTGGCTGATATTGCCCTGGGTGTGGAAAAATCATCTTCCGCAGAACTTGTCACTCCGGTGAATGGTGATCTCCCTGGTCGAGGTGGCCATCCTCTCGCCATGCGAGTTTTACCTTTGGCGGCCTGGCGAACGGGACTTCGAGAACTGTTTGTAAATGATTCGAATACGGAGTTCGATTTTCACTACGAAGATGGCCTGATCGACCTGGCCTACTATCTCCTGCTTAGAGATGACTCTGCCTTGCTGGCCGAGCGAATTGCCGCGCTTGCGCCCGCCCGCTCGCTGCTTGAGTGGGACAAGAATCCCGCGAAGCTTTTACATTGGCGCCTGGCAGCAGGCTCCTACCTGGGTGGCGAAGAAGATATCGCCCTGCACTTGGTCCGGGAAATGGAAGCATTAAAAAAGCGGGGTGATGGCCAGCTACGATCGCTCTTCGATGAAGAAGGCGCGGCCTGGGGTTGGAAGAGCGCGAGTGACTTGGAATTGCTCAAGGAAGGCGGACTTTCCTTTCGCATGGATTCAGATCGCGCCACGGTGCGATTCAAACCCGGCCTGCGTGATTGGCGCCGCGATGGATTCCTAAGCATGGACCTTTATCTCAATAGCGATAGACCCTGCCGATTTGATTTGGTTTTGGAGCAAGCGGGATTTCGAAAAACGGAGTGGAGCTATCGGCTGCACTTGAAGGCGGGCGAATTGCGAAGCTTGAACATTCCCCTGCCGCGAACAGAACTGGATCTTGGCAAAATTCATCAACTGGAACTGCAACTGATTGATGCAGATGCCCAATGCCGCCTGGAAGTGAGGGCCCTGGGACTTCGCTAAGCCGGCTTGCGGGCCAGCACCTGAAGAAGACATGCAGCTCCTACATGCAACACGCCCTCATCCAAATCCCTTTCCAATTCCTGGTGAATCAGCAACTCCGCAGTGGGAAAGTCGCGGGGGATTTCATCAGTGTGATAGAGCATGTCAATATTGCGGGGGCCTCCGCTTTCTCTTTCGATCTGCTCACGGCGAAACTGCTCCATGATCAGGAAGCCGCCGGGCCTCAATGCAGACCATAGAAGCTCATGGAGTGCTGGCCGCAGGTGAGATCTAACATGCAAGAAAATTAGAATGGCCGCATCGAAGCCTTCGGGCTCTGGAGCATAGTCCAGGGCATTCCCCAAAATGGTTTCTACTTCAACGCCCCGCTCACTTGCCCGCTTCTGCAGTTTGTCGAGGCCCACTTGAGAACTATCCACGGCTGTAAGCTGATGGCCACGCTCGGCAAGCCAAATCTCGTTGCGTCCTTCGCCGGATCCCAGAGAAAGAATGTGGCTACCAGGCTTGAGCCTGTCGGCGACTGATTCAAGAAACTCGTTGGGCTGAGTGCCATAGACGAAAGCTTCATCTTTGAAGCGTTCATCCCACATGTTCTTTTCGTTCATCGAAGTGGCCTTTGCTCGCGGCTGAAGTATTCCTTGGTCATCTTCGCCACCACGGGGCTAAGGAATATCAAAGCTACCAGGTTTGGAAATGCCATGAGTCCATTGGTAATGTCGGCGATGGTCCACATGAGCTTCACCTTCATGGCCGCACCGAGTGGGATGAGCAGGATATAGATCCAGCGATAGACTTTGATTCCCCGATGGCCGAAGAGGTAGTCCACGCTTCGGTCGCCGTAGTAGCTCCATCCGATGATGGTTGAGAAGGTGAACAGCACAATGGCCACCGATACGATGTGTCCCCCATAACCGGGGAGGCCAATTTCGAATGCGGTTTTGCTGAGAAGGGTACTGTCTAGCTGTGCGCCCGTCGCACCATCCACATGGGTCCAGGCGCCGGAAACTAGGATGACGAGGGCCGTCATGGTGCAGATGAGCAGGGTGTCGACAAAGGGTCCAACCATGGCCACGAGTCCTTCGCGCACCGGCTCTTTTGTTTTCGCCGCCGCGTGGGCGATGGGCGCGCTGCCGAGCCCCGACTCGTTGCTGAAAACTCCGCGCGCCACACCGTGCTGAATGGCGAAGGCCACGGTGCTGCCCATGAATCCGCCGGCCGCCGCCGTGGGGTTGAAGGCGTGGTAAAAGATCAGCTGAAAGGCGTCGGGCACCAGGGATGCGTTCTTGATCAAGATGAAGGCTGCGCCCAGTACGTAGATCACGCTCATGATGGGCGTGAGTTTGCTGGTCACTTTTCCGATTCGACGAATGCCGCCGATGATCACCATTCCCGCCAAAATGGCGAAGATGATACCCGATGCAAGGCGCGGGATGTGAAGGCTCTCTTCCAGGGGAAGGGCCATGCTGTTTGCCTGAATCATGTTGCCGATGCCGAAGCTTGCGATGGCGGCAAAGAGCGCGAAGGTGACAGCCAGCCACTTGTGAAAGCGAAGGCGTTCAAGTGTCGGCGCCATGCGCGCGGCGGTGGCTGCGGTCCAGCGAGTCCAAAGTTTGGAGAACCACCAGAAAAGGCCGACGACGGCGATCATGATGAGTCCGTGCATGATGGCCCTCATCCAAAGGTTCATTTCGCTGGCGAAAAACCCCAAGAGCCAGCGCCCCAGGAAGAAGCTGGATACGATTACAGCCAGTTTGATCAATGATCCGAACCATCGACTGCCCAGTCCATGCTCCAGGTAGTACATGGGCCCACCGGCGGCGTTGCCGTTTTCGTCGAACTCTCTGTACTTCATGCCCAGGGTGCAACTGGTGAACTTGAGGCCACTGCCCAAGAGCCCTGTTACCCACATCCAGAAAACTGCGCCGGGGCCGCCGGCGGCAATCGCCGTGGCCACTCCCGCAATGTTCCCCGTACCGATGGTCGCGCTAAGCGCCGTAGCCAGGGCCTGAAAGTGGCTGATGTCCCCTTTGTCATTGGGGTCGTCGTACTTTCCACGCACCAGATTGATGGCGTGTCCCAATTTTCGGAGCTGGACGAAACGAAATTTCCAGGCGATGAAAATGCCCGTGCCCACGAGGATAAAGGCCAGGAAATTTCCCCAGACCCAGCTATCGATATCGCCCAGAAACTTCATGAGTCCTTCGCTGGGCGTCAATTTTGTTTCCAGGTTCGTGAGGAAGCCTTCGATAGGGGCAAAAAGGCGCTGGAGCCAGTCCATGGTTTCCCTTTCGGTGAGGACTCGCGAATGGTATCGGGGTGCGGAGGTTTTGGCAAATGTAGATGCAAACACCCCCCCGAGGTCGGGGGGGCGTTAGGCAGTCAGCGGTTAGCGGTCATCGCCGGCGCGGCGGACCGTCGGGGCGCCCACCGGGAGGCCCGGGTCGCCTATCGCCGTCCTTGCGATCGTGCATGCGTTCTTTCACGGAACGCAGGTGACGTTCGAAGCTTTGCTCGAAAAGCACGAACTTGGCTTTTTGCTCATCGTCAAGAACATCCATGATCCGAGTCTGAGTCTTGTGATGCGCTTCGTGATTCTCGTAGCGCATGTCGTGGATTTCCAAAGCCAGCTTGGCGGCGCTGCGCTCGTCGACCTTGTCCTCATCGAGAAGGTCACGCAGCTCCTTCATCTTCTCGCGCAGGGTTTCTTGGTTCTCCTCGCGAGCATTGCTTAACTCGGCCAGCATGGGAAAAATCTTCGTAGTCTGCTCTTCGGTCAATATCAATTCCTCGGTGAGTTTGAAAAGCCGGAAGGCTTCGATCATCTCACGCGGCGGCCGATCGAATTCATTCTCTCCACGCCAGGACTTTCCGCCGGGCGGCTGCGCAAGGGCAGCACCGGCCATCAGGACGATGATTAGGGTAAGGGTAATCTTTCTCATGATGATCCTCCTAGATCGTGTCCAGGCTGAAATTTTCAAGTTCATTTATGAAGGTTTCGCGCTGCTCGTTCGACCAGTCGTCGCCGTCGAGTTCGTATTCGAGCTGCAAAACTTCAGTGAGATCGCCCCCCGTGTTTTCCATCTGGCTGAGGTACTCTACGAACTGATCCTCGTTTACCAGAAAAAACTCGGGAGTGTTTCCGCCACGGGGCAAGAGCCAGAACAAGGCGAGGATGACGAGCATGGCCGGCGCAAGTGCCATGACCCAGCTGCGGCCTGGCCTGCGGGGGCCTGCTTCCATCCTTTCCCTGACTCGGGCTTCAATTCGCAGGGCGGCTTCGCCACTTAGTTCGGGCGCTTTACTTTCCAGGATTTCCCGAAGTTTGCGATCATTCATCGTTCCAACCTCTTTGCTGGATCTCGGCTTCGAGTCGGCTGCGACTTCGCGAAACCAGGCTACGCACCGTGGCTTCGCTGCTACCGATCGCCTCCGCGATCTCATCGTAAGGACGGTCATCCAGCACTCTCAGTGAAAAGGCCACGCGCGCCTTGGCGGGCAACTTTTCGATGAGCTCCTCCAGGCGCACGCGCTGCTGGGCTAAAGCGGCGTCGGCGTCGGGAAGCGACTTGGTGTCGAGGGGCTGAAAACCTTCCTCCACTGATCCGAAAGAAAGAGGAAGCCAACGCCGAAGCTTGCGCGCCCGAATTCGATTGAGTGCAAGGCGCACGGCGATGCGGCGGAGCCATCCGATGGGGTCCCCTTCGCCTCGGAAGGAACCGAGACGAGTGTAGGCCCGCATGTAGGTGTCCTGAAGAATGTCTTCCGCTTCGCTCTCGTCGCGCAGAATGCGCATGAGCGTGGCGAAAAGAGTGTCACGGCTTCGCCGGACCCAAACATCGAAGGGTTCGCCGGCGAGCAGATAACTGCGCTCGCCCCCTCCGATATTGTCCGTAGTTTCCATGACGCCCACTCTCACAGGAGGCCACCTTTCTTTCAAGCACGCGTTATTCACGCGAACATGATCAGGACACCGGCGGCCATCTCTTTGCGGCACAAGAGTTTTTCAGAAAAAAGACCTGAATAGCTGCTTCTGTAAGCGCCATTACAGCATCCATTTGCGAGCAGAGCTATTCTTTGTCTGGGAATGCAAAACATGGTGGCCCAAGGAGTGGAGACATGAAAACGACGATGAAAGCGATGCTGACTGCGACGACACTGTGTCTGGTTCTGTCCTTAACGGCCGGCGCGGCCATCCCCATTTGGCTGGCCAGCGGTCCGGTGACCGCGACTTTCCATGTGGCTCCCTTGCCCACAACGATCTGCTGGGCTGACGCCTTCTACAACAGCCCCAATGACTACGGTGATTGGACTGTGGGAAACAACAGCGGCAGCTATATCGATGGAAACGGCAGTTTCATTTGGCTGAGAAATTCGGGCGATTGGGCCCAGACGACGCTGGCCTGCCCTCACACCATGGAAGTGATCGGCTTCGGCTCAGATCTGAATGACGGCTGTGTGGAAATCTGGATCGACGGAGTTTCCGTGGCCTACGTGGACACCTGGTCCAACCCGGGCGTCTACTGGTACGTGAAGGTTGTGGGTCTGCCCTTGGCCCCCCACACCATCAAGGTGATGGCCGTAGGCGAGACCACGCAGATGGCTCCGGGCAATGGCAATGACGATGTGTCGTTGGACGGCGCGGGCACACTGGACGGAAGCCAGGCCGCCGAGGCCAGCACTTGGTCCTCGATTAAATCCCTCTATTAGTAGTAGTAGTGGGAATGCAAAAACCCCGGGCCCTGAGGTCCGGGGTTTTGCTTGTACCTTGAGGCGGTATTACTCGACCACGGCCAGGATATCGCCGCGGGAGATGATCAGCATGTCTTTGCCGTCCACCTTCACTTCGTCACCGCTGTACTTGGCGAAAAGAACCTGGTTGCCCTCTTTGATAAGCTCCTGGAGTTCCTCGTCGGTGCCTACAGCCAGGATCTTGCCCACGCGGGGGCGCTCTTTGGCGGTATCGGGAATGATGATCCCACCGGCGCTGGTCTCTTCCTCTTCCAGGACCTCGAGAAGAACGCGATCGTCCAGAGGTTTGATCTTCATGAAAAGGACTCCTTTTCTAGTCTGCTATACGATGTCTAGAAGACGGTTGATCTTCGAAACGTCGAAACCCACAACGGGTTTGTTATCAATGAGTAAAACGGGGACCCCGCGTTGGCCTGTCCGGCGTTCCATATCCTGGGCGGCCTTCATGTCGCGGGAGACATCGATGTCCTTGAAACGAATCCCTTTGTCCTTGAGATAGCGTTTCGCCTTCACGCAGTAGCTGCATGTCGGGGTGCTGAAGATAATCACTCTTTTCTGTCTTTCCATAGTCATTTCCCATTTTCCGTGCTATTGGGGTCAGGCCAATCCCAGCCACGGCGACTGAAATAGAGCTCGGCCGCCGCCATGGGCCGGAGTCCGCGGTGCCGGCCCTTCTCCCGTCTGAGGTATTCCTTTTGAACAAGCCCGGATAGGGCCCTCGAGACCGACCCGGGATTACACAGCTCGCAGCCCGCCTGGATTTCCGCGATGGTGGGAGGATATCCCTGCCTGCCCATGAATTGGATGACCAGGCGGAGAACCGTCTCCTGGCGTTCGGTGAGGGGCAGGCAGATTGTGTCCGAGAAAGTCATCAGTCACCAGTCACCAGTCTCCAGCGGTCCGCGAACCGTCAGAGAATAGTAGTCAAAATCAACAGAAAATCAACATACTAACTGCTACAAAACCGACCGCCGGAATTGGCCCAAACTAACTCAAGTTCTTTATTTCTAAGAGGATAGGCTCCATCATCTGCCGCCAGTCACGGGAGGCGGCAAGAGCCTTGAGCGAATCGGCATCGGGGGGG
>RRYU01004489.1_pt1 | contig 100327 bp, 92 predicted proteins | sample 2162651 | NCBI WGS metagenome assembly RRYU01 (sample SAMN10267283, study PRJNA491782) | microbial mat metagenome | isolation source: biomat in the production well | place: Japan: Minami-Kanto gas field, natural gas well KTG3 | collected 2017-06 | reverse complement strand
GATTGCAAGATATGTAAAAAGCCTATCCGAGAATCTATGGGGTACTCAATCTGTGAATATTGTTTAAAAAATATTGAATTAATCGAACATCCATACTGTATGAAATGCGGAAAACCTTTACTGCTTACTGATTTTTTTAAAGAAAACAGAGAGATCTTATGCCTTAATTGCAAAAGAAAAAAATATTCCTTTGAATTTTCTCGTTCTGTAGGAATATATAATAAAGTATTAAAAAAATGCATTCATCTCTTTAAATATTACGGAGAGAAAAAGTTAGCTAAACCATTAGGAAAATTAATGGTTGATTATTTATTAAAGAATGATGAGTTTATAAAGAAGATTGATTTAATTATTCCTGTTCCTTTGCACAACATTGATTTTACAAAAAGGGGATTTAATCAGAGTATTTTATTGGGTAAAGTCATAGGAGCATATTTTTCTGTTCCGGTTAGAGAAAAGATTTTGATAAAGAAAAAGTTCACCCCTTTTCAGGCGAATTTATCCAAGAAGGAGAGGGAGGGAAATATTCTTGGAGCTTTTTTGGTAGAAAAGCCAGAAGAAATTGAAGGGAAAAATATTTTAATTCTAGATGATATATTTACTACCGGTTCTACCGTTGAAGAATGTGCTAAAGAATTAATGAAAACCCGAGCCAAAAATATATTTGTTTTGACTTTAGCCAGAACCGTATAAAATTCATAAAACCGCCTCTCCTTGGAGCTGTGGTTGAAAGTCGAAGCCAGTCGCAGGCGAAACGACCCACGTAAGGTAACATTGGTTACTGAGCATGGTGCGACTTTGGAGTAAGTCCTGCCTTAACCTTAACAGGCTATAACTATAAGAGAAGAGTAATAGTGAAGGAAAAAGTTCCTGAGCAAACCTCTCAGCAGGCGAGTGTGGGGGCAAAGACCAGGTCAGTCTAAGGAAAGGCGGATAAAATATATTAAAAATATTTTAAAAAATTATAAAATAAAAAAGGATTTTTCGTTTACGCGGAGAATATATATATAAGATAGAATAAACTATTACCAAGGGGGAAAGAGATATGAAAATTACTTTTAAGGGAAAACATATTGAAGTGACAGATGCGATACGTAATTATGCAGAAAAAAGATTAAACAAGATCGAGAGATATTTTGATCATATCTTGGAAGTAATAGTAGCTTTAAGCGTAGAAAAGAATAGACAGATTATAGAAGTAACTTTGCAAACCAATAGAGCTTTAATCAGAGCAGAAGAAGAAACCGATGATATGTATACTTCTATAGACAAAGTAACAGAAAAATTAGAAAGACAGATAAAAAAGTATAAGGAAAAATATTTTCAGAAGCCCCACCCCGACTCAGAAAAAAAAGGGTTAGCAAGTGTAGAGGTTAACGCTGAAGATAGCGAGCAGGATAAGATTGCAAAAATTGTAAAGACTAAAAGATTTGCTATTAAACCGATGTCAGTAGAAGAAGCAGCAATGCAAATGGATTTATTAGGGCATAATTTTTTTGTTTTTGCTAATGATAATACCAATAAAGTAAATGTCCTGTATAAAAGAAAAGATGGGAATTTCGGTCTAATTGAACCGGAATTTTAAGGAGGAATTTATGGAGAAAAATAAATTACACGCATTTCGTAATTTTATAATTCCCCAACGTTTTAATTACGAAGTAGAAGATATTGAAAAATCGTTAAAAGATTTAAGTGATATTCTATTTGCAAAAATAATATTATCAGAGGATAAAGATTTAAAAGAAATTCATATAATCACCACAAATTCTTCTAACCCTAAAAAAATCACCCGGGATATAGAATCTTATTTATTGGCTAAATACAATATTCAAGTGGATTATAGAAAAATTAGTATAGCGCAAGTAAAGGATAAAGAAATAAAAGATGAGCAATCAAAAGAAGAAGAATTACAATCTTCTTTGAGACTTAAGTTTTCTGAAATTAAAACAGGAACTATCGGCAATCAACTTGAAGTTTGTGTAAAATTAGAAAGCAACGAGAAAATATATGAAGGTAAAGTATCCGGGAAAAACTGGAACGAAAATCAGGAATATTTAGTAGCCAAGGCTACCCTGGAGGGGATAAGTTCTTATCTAGAGGGCTCAATTTTCTTTCAAGTAGATGAAATAAAAAAGATTGAATTAGACAGTAAAGAGGTAATAGTAATTTCTATTAACCTCATCGATTCAAAAAGAAAGGAAAATTTAGTAGGTTCTGCGGTCATCAAAGAAGATTTTAATAAGACAATAGTAAAAGCAATTCTTAAAGCTGTCAACCGTAGGATTTTAACAAAAGAAAATTAAATATAGTTTTAGGTCGGTGAAGCCTTTATTTTGAACTAATAATATAATAACAGATGTAGTAATAGAAGTATTGAGCGAAGCGAAGCGGTTTTGAGTGTTGGAAAAACAAATTGAAACCGTGGAGGTGCTAAAGATGAAGATTAATAAGGCAAAACTAATCAGCTTATTAATTAGTGTCATGGCTTTATTGTTAGCAGGTGGCGCTAAACTTAGGTGGAGATAAAAGACAGGTAAGAATAAAATTAGGGCTCACCGACCTAATTTTATTTGTTTTGAGGGGGATCATATTTTGACATTAAAATTAAAAGTGTATATTGGAATAGTAGTAGGGTTAGCTCTTTCCCTATTTATATATTTAGCTCCCTCTTTTCCCCTATCTTCTAATATGTGGCCGGTGTTAATTTTTTTTGTAATTATCACCACTATGGCAGAATTTCTTCCCGTTGATTTGCCTACTAGCGGGAGTGTTACTATTGGTTTTCCTATAGATTTTGTAGTAATTTTAGTATATGGACCAGCGACTGCAATGTTTATAACTATATTTGGAGCAATAGTTGGAGAATTGATGCAGAGAAAAATAAGCTGGTACAAAATTCTTTTCAATGCTTCGCAATATGCATTATCAGCTGGATTGGCTGGAGTAGTGTATCAAAAGTTAGGTGGAGTAGTTGGCGCAGTTAATCTAAGCAATTATATAATTCCTGCAATAGTCTGTGCCTTGGTGTATTACCTGGTTAATTCAAACTTATTTATAATGGTAATTCATCTTGCAGAGGGGATATCCATATGGTCTATTTGGAAAAATCAACTTAAAGGAATAATTGCCACTTATATAGCTTTAGCTCCAATAGGGTTTATCATGGCAATGGTCTATGTAAGTATAGGGATTTGGGGAATCATTCTCTTTTTCTTCCCCTTGATTTTAGCTCGTCGTTCTTTTGAATTATATACCAAAATGCGTAAAGTATATCTGGATACCATTCGAGCTTTAGCAGCGGCAATTGATGCAAAAGACCCCTATACCAAAGGTCATTCAGAAAGAGTTGCCGAAATATCTTTAGCTTTGGCTCAAGAATTGAATTTATCTGATAGGGATATTGAGAATATAGAATATACTGCTTTACTGCATGATATAGGGAAGATTGGTGTATCGGACAATATCTTAGGAAAAGATAGTAGTTTAACTAATAAAGAGTTTGATAAAATAAAAGAGCATACAGTTATGGGAGCCAAGATAATAGAACCAGTAGATTTTTTAAAGAATTCATATGAAGCAATTTATCATCACCACGAAAAGTATAATGGTGAAGGCTATCCGGATGGATTAAAAAGTGAAGATATCCCCCTGTCTGCCAGGATAATTGCCGTAGCTGATGCTTATGATGCCATGGGCTCTGATCGCCCTTACAGAAAAAAGTTAGACAAGGATAAAAAATTAAATGAACTAAAAGACCAATCTGGAAAACAGTTTGACCCCAAAGTAGTCGAAGCTCTTATTTTGATTCTTGATAGAGAAAGAGAAGAATAAATGTTATATGTCTATATCATAATTATATCTATTGTAATAGGGCTACTTCGTAATGGTAAATTAAGCAGTTTGAGCCAGATTTCACTCAAGAAAATAGAATTAATAGTGTTAGCCTGTTTAATTCAAGGTGGAATAATCTTTCTGGGGTCAAAAGAAATTAAATTTGTTCTCAATTACAGTTCTTATATGATAATTTTTTCTTATATTGTGCTCCTATTGGCAGTTTGGTATAATCTAAAATTAAAGGGAATAAAAATTATCGCTTTGGGAATATTGCTTAATTTCGTAGTTATTGCAGTTAATGGCGGTCATATGCCTGTATTGTTGAACAGTTTGTACAAAGTAGGATTAGACGATTTTGCTTTGGTATTAAAAGAAGGTACTTATGCTACCCACACTCTTATAACTGAAAAGACTCTATTTGGATTTTTAGCCGATGTTATCCCATTGTCTCCCCCCTTTCCTGATCCTTCGGTGGTAAGTGCGGGAGATTTTTTAATGTTTTACGGGGTGTTCAGCTTAATTCAAAATGCAATGTTAAAAAAACAGAATTCAGAAATCAGGAGTCAGAGTTCTGAAAGTAAAGAATAGAAGCCAGAAGCCTGATTCGTATCGAGCATCGAGTATTGTGTATCGCGTTAGGAATTAGATAGTTTGTTAGTTAGTTATCTGATTATATGGATAAGTAAATATAAACAGAATGTAATTTGCATATGGCTATAGAAGGTAGGGGCTCGATGAATCGAGCCCGTTAGAAAAATTACCAGAAAAACTCGGGTCGGATGAATCCGACCCCTGCATTAAAACCAATACTATATAAGAAAAAATTCTAAGTTTTAAATTACGAGTTATGGTTTTGCGCTTTTCGCTTTAAGTTTTTAGTTTAGCAATGACAAATTGGGAAAATAGATATATTTTAGCGGATGGCTCTAAAAAAAAGAAATTATAGATTTTAGAATAAAAAGGGAAAAATAATTATGTTTGATTGGACTAAAAAGATATTTGGTGACCTTAATGAAAAGGAATTAAAAAGACTGCAGCCTATTGTAGAAAAGATAAGCAGTTACGAGCCAGATATTTCAAAATTGAATGATGAGAAACTAATAAATAAGACCATAGAATTTAAAGAGAAATTAAACAAGGGAGAGACTCTGGATGATATTCTCCCTGAAGTTTTTGCAGTCGTTCGGGAAGCAGCTAAACGAGTTACCGGGATGAGACCTTTCGATGTTCAGCTTATCGGAGGAATTGTTTTACATCAGGGCAAGATAGCCGAGATGGCAACCGGAGAAGGAAAAACTTTGGTAGCCACTATGCCGGCATATTTAAATGCTTTAAAAGGTAATAGCGTACATGTTGTTACCGTAAATGACTATCTGGCAAAACGAGATAGGTATTGGATGGGAGAAATTTATGAGTTTTTAGGATTAAAAGTGGGCTTAATTCAGCATGATATGGCAATTGATGAACGAAAAAAAGCCTATGAAGCAGATATAGTCTACGGGACTAATAATGAATTTGGGTTTGATTATTTAAGGGATAATATGGCAATTCGTCTGGAAGATGTGGTTCAGAGAGGCCATGATTTTGCTATTGTTGATGAAGTAGATAGTATTTTAATTGATGAAGCCAGGACTCCATTAATTATTTCCGGTCCTTCTGAGGAATCAACCAAAGTATACCATCAGGTAAACAGAATTACCAATCGCTTACAAAAGGAAGTAGATTATAAAGTATATGAAAAAGAGAAGACGGTTGCTCTAACCGAAGAGGGAGTTTCCCGCATTGAAGGATTACTGCAGGTAAAGAATCTATATGATGAAAAAAATATGAATGTACAGCATCATGTTATCCAAGCCCTGAAAGCACAAAGGTTATTCAGAAAAGATGTTGATTATATAGTAAAAGATGGAGAAGTGATTATTGTAGATGAATTTACCGGAAGATTAATGTTTGGGAGACGATATAGCGATGGACTTCATCAAGCCATTGAAGCAAAAGAAGGAGTAGTGATTGCTCGTGAAAATCAGACTCTGGCTACTATAACTTTCCAGAATTATTTTAGATTATACAAAAAACTTAGTGGCATGACCGGTACTGCCAAGACCGAAGAGGAAGAATTTATTCATATCTACAACCTGTCGGTAGTGGTTATTCCTCCTAATAAAAAATTAATCAGGGATAATTACGCAGATGTTATATATAGGACCGAAAGAGAAAAATTTAAAGCAGTTATTGAAGAGATAGTTGAAGTTCACAAGATGGGGAGACCTATTTTGGTAGGGACAGTATCAATTGATAAATCAGAAACATTGAGCAAATTTTTAAAGAAAGAAAATATTGAACATAATGTTCTGAATGCAAAAAATCACGAAAAAGAAGCAGACATAATAGTCCAGGCAGGTCAAGGCAAAAATGTCACTATTTCCACTAATATGGCCGGGCGAGGAACCGATATTGTACTGGGTAAAGGAGTAGCCGAATTAGGAGGTTTGCATGTAATTGGAACTGAAAGGCATGAAAGTAGGCGTATTGATAACCAGCTAAGGGGCAGGTCAGGAAGACAGGGCGATCCCGGTTCATCCCGCTTTTTCCTTTCTCTGGAAGATGATCTGATGAGGCTGTTTGGATCTGATCGAATCAGCGGAATTATGGAAAAATTAGGCATGGAGGAGGATGTTCCCATAGAACATCCTTTGGTTACCAGATCAATAGAGAGTGCCCAGAAAAAGGTAGAAGGAAGAAATTTTGAAATAAGAAAGCAGCTTTTAGATTTTGATAATGAAATGGAATACCAGAGAAAAGTAATCTATGAGCAACGGAGAATGGTATTAGAAAGCCAGGATATTAAAGATTATATTTTAGAAATGGTAAATGATACAATTAAAAATATATTGCAAAGCTATACCAACAAAGAAATATATCCGGAGGAGTGGGATTGGTCCGGGCTTAAAGATCATTTTATGCAAATCTTCTCTATTTCACTGGTTATTCCCAAGGAAGAAATACTTAAATTGACTATCCCTAAATTACAGCATATTTTAGTAGAAAAAGTTTTTGAGATATATGAATTACGTGAAAAAGAATTTACATCACCTTTGATGAGACAAATTGAAACGATGATTGTACTCCGTGTGGTAGATCGGGAATGGAAAGATAATCTTCGACGTTTAGATGAATTGAAACAGGGCATAGGATTACGAGCTTACGGACAGAAAGACCCCCTAATGGAATATCATTTTGAAGCCAATAATATGTTTCAAGATATGATCAATAGTATAAAAGAAGAAGTAGTAAAATTTATTTATAAAGTCAGGCTTAAAAGAGGAGAATCTCAAGGGGTTCGCGAAATAAGGAGAGAAACACCTGCACCAATGGTTAGCAGTAAACCAAAAAAACAACCTTTCATCAAAAGGAAAGGATTTAGAGAGGAAGGGGGGCAAAAGAAGAAAAAAATAGGGAGAAATGACCCCTGCCCTTGTGGTAGTGGATTAAAGTATAAATATTGTTGCGGAAAAAATATATGATACGATTAGATAAAAATCTTTTTACGATTATTTTGCATAATAGAAAAATTATAGATTAAAATACTTATTAATTTGTTTTTCAAATTTTACGGGCGAAGTAATCCAATTTTATTTTAACCAAAAGTGAGAAATTTTTAAAGAATTAAAAAATACTAAAATTAAGAGAAATAGAAAATTGAAAGGAAAGTGGATAAAATGATAGAGGAATTACAAAATAAGCTGGAGCAGCTTCATATAAAAATTGACGAAATGGGGACTTATCTTTGACTTATCTACAAAAGAGAGAGAAGTAAAAATATTAGAAAAAGAAATGTCCCAAGAATCTTTCTGGTCTGATCAGGAAAAGGCTCAGAAAGTTACAAAAAGAGTTAAGGAATTAAAAGACGCTATAGGTGAATTTAATGAGTTAAAAGATAATTTAGAAGAATTAGCGATACTCTTAGAGCTTAATCTGGAAGAAGATAGGAAAGAAATTTGGGAAGAGATAGAGCAAAAAGCAAGGGTTTTAGAAGAAGAAATTGAAAAAAAAGAATTAATCGTTTTATTTGATAGTAAATATGATGCCAACAATGCCATAGTTACTATTCGGCCGGGTGCCGGTGGTACGGAATCTCAGGATTGGGCTGAAATATTGTTGAGGATGTATCTGAGATGGGCGGAGAAGAATAAATATGATTCAAAAATAATAGAGATCTCACCCGGTGAGGAAGCCGGGATAAAGAATGTTACTTTCACTATCAATGGAATACATTCTTTTGGATATTTAAAAGCAGAAAAAGGAATACATCGCCTGGTTAGAATTTCTCCCTTTGATGCTAATAGAAGAAGACATACTTCTTTTGCTTCGGTGGAGGTTATCCCTGAAATTGACCAGGAAGTAGAGGTTGAGATTAAGGAATCAGATTTAAGAATAGATACTTATCGAGCCGCAGGAGCAGGAGGCCAGCACGTCAACACTACTGATTCTGCAGTAAGAATAACTCATTTACCCACCAATATCGTAGTACAATGTCAAAATGAAAGATCTCAATACAGTAATAAAATGACTGCAATGAATATTTTACGGGCAAGATTATTTGAACATTACCAGCAAGAAAAGGAAAAAGATTTAAAAGAAGTTAGGGGGAAAAAGAAAGACATTGCCTGGGGGAGCCAGATACGTTCCTATGTATTTCACCCCTATCAGATGGTGAAAGACCATAGAACAGAAGTGGAAAGTGGAAACCTACAGGCAATTATGGATGGCGAAATAAATAACTTTATTGAGGCCTATTTAAAAGGCAGGAAAAAAGATTAAAAAAATAACTTAGGCAGGAACGATTCATCCAAAAGCAACGAATGATGGTTCCTGAGCTGTTGTTGATGTAGATCGGTCAATTGGCCAATTAATAAATCGGGCAGTCAATTTAGCTTAAAGGAGATTAAAATGATTAAAACCTATAATCCTAAAGAGATCAAAAAATGGATGGAATATTCCTCTTTGTCAGTGGGAACTATTATGATAATTTATGGGATTGTTAGCCGTCAAAGTATTTTATTAATTTTAGGATTCTTTTTTATATTAGTGGTTTCTAATAAAGTTGTGATAGCTATTGATAAAGAGGGACTGATTATAATTACTACCACTCTGTTTTTGATGAAAAGAGAAGAACGATTTCGTTTCAAAGAGATGGATTCAGTTGACATTAAAGAGGGAGCAGAAAAATCTTTAGTATATTTTATGAAGGGATGGAAAGGACGGAAAATATTAATTAATACAGTTGATTTAAAAAAATTAGTAAGTTATATAAAAAGCGAAAATCCAGATTTAATAAAATAAAGGAGAAAATCAATGTTAATCGATAAAAAAGTTAGTAAATTTATAGATGAATTAGCTTCTAATTCACCAACTCCCGGCGGAGGAAGTACGGCTGCATTAGCCGGAGCACTGGGGGCAGCTTTAATTTCAATGGTTGGTAATTTAACCGTAGGTAAGAAAAAGTATGAAGATGTAGAAGAAGATATTAAGAAAATTATAAGCTCTTCGGAAAAATTACGATATGAATTAAGTCAGTTAATAGAAGAAGATGTCAAGGTTTTTAATGATTTTATGGCTACTTATAAAATGCCAAAAGAAACCGAAGATGAAAAAACGATAAGAGCAGAGAAGATACAAGAATCGCTGATTGAAGCAGCAAAAGTTCCCTTGAAAACAGCTTATAAATGTTTAGATATCATGATTCTTTCCCAAGAGGTTGCAGAAAAGGGCAATATTAACGTAATAAGTGATGCTGGAGTTGCGGTCTTAATGGCAGAAGCAGCCTTGGAGAGTGCTATATTAAATGTGAAGATAAATTTGAGAATGATTAAAGATGAGAAAGCAAGAACAGAACTTTCCTCTTCTATAAAAGAAATATTATTTAAAGAAAAAGGACAGAAAAAGAAAGTTTTAGAAATAGTAGAGGAAAAAATAGGATAAGAAATTGTCTGGAGGAAAGAGTGCATTAAAATAAATAAATAGAACTTATGAGTTAAATAAGAGAAAACCAGAGGGTTAGATATGTTTTTATAGTATATCTAACCCTATTTTATTATACCCTATAAAAAAATTTAAAATATTTTGAAAAAAAAGAAGGATTTTTTAAACTTATGTGGTATACTAAATAATAGATGGGAAAATTGCACTAAATAAATATATTGGTGCAATACTTGCATTATCATCACCCTTTAATGATAGTAATTTGTTGTATAGAAATTTCCTTTTTCCGTAATCCCTGTTTTAGTAGATATTCGCTTAGCAAGGCAAGCAAAAGGCAGTAAAACAGAGAAGGCACAATTCATTGTGTTCCCACAAAAGAAAAGCAGAGGAATGGCCTACCGTGTCTTCTTTCTTATGCAAACGACTAATTTAAGGGAGATATAATTTGAATACTAAAAAAGAGAAAAATTATATTGATTTGCCCTCACGCATAAAAGATAATTATAAAAAATTTAGCGAAGGTCAAAAATTAATTGCTACCTATTTATTAAAACATTCCGATAAAGCTGCTTTTTTTACTGCTGCGAACTTAGGGAGAGTAGTGGGAGTTAGCGAGTCTACTGTTGTAAGATTTGCTGATTTTTTAGGCTACGAAGGTTATCCCGCCTTACAAAAAGACTTACAGAATAGAATCAAAGACAAATTAAATACTGTTAGCCGGCTAAAAAAGTCTATAAAGATAGCTAATGGTGGGGAAAGTATTCTATACGAAGTTTTCCGTAATGATATTGATAACATCCAAAAAACTATGGATAATATTTCCCGAGAATCTTTTAATAAATTAGTAGAAGAAATGTTGAAAGCAGATTGTATATATATTGTAGGTCTTCGTACTGCCACCTCCCTAGCTTACTTTATGGGTTACACCCTCCATTTGATTTTAAAAAATGTAACTACCATCACTTTTGGAGTTAGCGATCTCTTTGAAAGGTTGATTAATATAAATGAAAAAGATCTGATTATAGGCATTACTTTCCCTCGATATACTCTACAGACTGTGGAAATTATGGAATATGCCAAAAAAAAGGGAGCAAAGACCGCCGCAATTACCGATAGTGTATTATCTCCTTTAGCCCAATTAGCTGATGTAATTGTATTTGCTAATAGTAATCTAAATTCTTTTATTGATTCCTTTGCCGCGCCTTTGAGCTTGATAAATGCTTTAGTAACAGCAGTGGGAATAAGAAGAAGAAAAGAGAACTTAGAATCTTTATCTGAATTAGAAGAAATTTGGGAAAAGTACAAAGTATTTTATTAAGATTTATATTATAGAATATTTTTAAATTAATATTACTAAAGAAATAAATTTTATATACAAATTATTTTTGGAAAGGGGAAAAATAAATTAAAATGAATAAGAGCTTAATTAAAGAGCTGTGGAAAGAAAATCCGGAGATATTTAAATTATTAAATGAAAGTGAAGATTTAGAGAAAGCTCGGCAGAGTCTTTTTAAATTCTCGAAGGAATTAGAATGGAAATGTAGAGAAGGAGAAAAAGAATTACATAAATTAGAATACGCCACTGCATTAGAGGCAATAAAAGTATTTAATAACTTTATTTCTCCTCGAAATGAGAAGATTACCGGCTTTAGTACTTTAGATTATTTAAGACAAGTTGCTAAAGAAAATCAAAAAATTATCAAAGAGATCGATGAAGGTTTTTTAGGAGAGGTTATCCATCTTTTTAAGGCGATGGAAGGAAAAGCAGATATTTCGTCAGGATGGCTAAGGCCCTTGCTGGAAAAAGATGGTATTAAAATAGCAGACTTTGCTAAGATTAAAGGGAGAGAAGCAGGAATATCTCGTTCAAATTATTTAGATAAACTTTACGAAAAAGTTCATAATTTTATTAACCGCTATCCTTTCGGATGCGATGTTATCATGGTAAAAGGCCGAGAAGAGAATCGCAAAAAGATTTTAAATTATTTTGGAGCAACTATAGATAATTGGAAGGATTATAAATGGCAATTAAAACATATTTTCCACAATATGAATCATTTAGAAATTCTTAAGAAATTAGTTCCTCTCAGTGATGAAGACTTAGAGGCTATTAAAATTGCTATTGAAAATAAAATACCCTTTGGTATTACACCCTATTATCTTTCTTTGTTCGATTTTTCTCGCAGTGATAGAAAATATGATTACCAGGTAAGATCTCAAGTAATTCCTCCCATGCATTACGTAACTTTAATGAAAGAACATCGTAAAGAGAGATCATATTACTTTGATTTTATGGGTGAACATGACACTTCGCCTAAAGAATTGATTACCAGAAGATATCCTATGATTTCTATCCTAAAGCCTTACGATACTTGTCCGCAAATTTGTGTCTACTGCCAGAGGAATTGGGAAATAACCGGTCCGATGATGCCCGAAGGGATAGTAAGCAAAGAGGCATTGGATAAAGCGTTAGATTGGTTTGCTGAACATACCTCTATGAGAGATGTATTGATTACTGGTGGTGACCCCTTAGCTTTAGATGATGATCGGATAAAATATATAATGGATAGATTGTGCCAGATGGAACATGTAATAGATATCAGGTGGGGCACTAGATCTCCGGTAACTGTTCCTATGAGAATAACAGATAAATTGGCTAAATTGATTGGAAGTTATATAGAACCAGGAAAAAGAAATGTTTGCATAGTAACTCATATTGAGAGTTCATCCGAAGTTACCCCAGAATTGGCTGAAGCAGTGATGAAATTTAGAAAACAGGGCATTTATGTCTATAATCAATTAGTATATACCCTGGAAACCAGCAGAAGATTCCAGAACGTAGCAGCAAGGATAGCGATGAAAAAGGCAGGAGTAGATCCTTATTATACTTTTTACCCAAAAGGGAAAACGGAGACCAAAGATTATCTCGTTCCTGTTGCCCGACTGTGGCAGGAAAGAAAAGAGGAAGCAAGATTGATTCCTGGTATTTTTCGGACCGATGAACCGGTATTCAATGTTCCTCGTTTGGGCAAAAACCATGTAAGAGCATGGCAGGATAGAGAATTGATAGGATTAAACAAAGAGGGGCAAAGAATATATTTATGGCATCCTTGGGAAAAAGGCATTGCCTCAGTTGAACCATACATATATAAAGATCTCCCTATTTATAAATATCTACAGGAACTTGTTAAGAGAGGAGAAGACATCGAAGAATACAAGTCAATTTGGTATTACTATTAAAATTATTAACTTCTAAAAAGAAAAATTGACTATAGGAGGTGGTGTATAAAAGAATTAAAGATGAGCTAAGCTCTTAGTTTAGAGCAGATTTTTGTAAGCAGAAATAAAGAATAAAAAATTAAAAATGGAGGCAATAAAGTGAAAAAATATTTAAGTATAATACTAATGGTTAGTTTATTAATGTTTTTGCTTTCCGGAATTAGTTTAGCTGCTACCCATATTACTTTTGGAACTGGTAGTCCTGGAGGAACTTACTATCCTTTAGGTGGGGCAATGGCTGATCTCTGGACTAAATTGTTGAAAGCAGAAGGAATTGAAGTGACCGCTGAATCAACTGCAGCTTCAGTAGAGAATTGTAGATTGACAGGCAGCGGGGAAATCCAGATTGGAATGGCAATGGCTAGCGTTTCCTATAAAGCTTATAAAGGAGAAGTAGATCCTTTTACGGGAAAACCTGAACCAATATTGGGACTATTCTCCATGTATCCCGCGCCCCAACATATTGTAACTTTGGATCCTAATATTAAATCTATTAGAGACTTGAAGGGAAAGAAAGTTTCCGTTGGTGCTCCGGGAAGCGGAAACGAAACTATATCTCGATTGCTTATTGAAACTGCGGGAATGACATACGATGATATGACAGTCAGTTATTATTCCCAGCCTGAAGCCGCTCAAGCCTTAAAAGATAGGAATGTAGATGTGGTGTTTTGGAATTTTGCGTACCCTAGTTCTGCCGTAAGTGAAGTTACCGCAGTAAGAGATGTTTATTTTATGTCAGTAGATGATGATATTCTAAAAGAATTGGTTGCAAAATATCCTTACTACCAAGCGGGAAAAATACCAGCTAAGGTTTACAAGGGGCAAGATTATGATGTTACGACTGTCCAGGACGGAAATGATGTAGTAGTAAATAAAGATCTTGATGAAGATACCGCATATTTATTAGTAAAAACACTATTTGAAAATGCTGAAGAAATACATGATGTCCACCCCGTTGCGAAACTATTAATTCCCGAAATTGGCGTAAAGACTGTTGCTCCTCTACATCCTGGCGCAGCAAAATACTTCAAGGAGAAGGGTTTACTTTAATGTTTAACAGAATAATCAGGGGAACCATTGTGGTTTCCCTGATTATTTTTTTTATTATCACAATTTTATATTTTAAAAATAATAAAGAAAATGATCAGACACAATATTATTTAGAAATTATTAACAGGAAGAATGATTCTACATTAGTTAAGATTGAAGTTGCTGTTGGTGATAAATTTTATTTGGAATATACAAATTCAAAAGATTTAAATCCGGTATTTGATACTTTTGAAGTAAGAGAAGAGGGAATATTTTGTCTGCTTGCTGAGGAATATCCCTGGTATGGCGTAGGACAAGAATTCCATACTTCTAAAGATATAAAATATTCAGATAAATTAGTAATAGTAAATGTAAATAGGGAGATGAAAATACTTCCTTTACGGGTAGCTTTTACCGTAGAACAAAAAATAAAATATAAGGAGAGAGAATTTATTCTATCTTCTTTGACTAATAAAGGAGATCCCGTAGATATAATTATAACCATTGAAGGAGGCACGGATGATAAGTAAGGAAAAAGACAATTTGTATACCAACAATGAAAAAAACATCGAAATTATAGCAAAAGTTGACAAAAAAACATTAAAAGAAATTGAAGAGATTGAAACCAAAAATAAAAGAGATTTAACCGGATTATGGTCTCTCCCTATCATAATAGCCTCTATTGGATTATTCGTTTTTCATATGTATACCGGATGGTTTGGGGCTTATTTTAGTTTGATTCAACGTTCTATCCATTTTATGTTTATCTTAACTTTGACTTTTAGCCTTTTTGCCCGTAGTAAAAAAACTCCCAGAGATAAAATACAATTTTACGATTTGATATTTATTGGTATATCTCTAATTTTATGTTATTACATACTGACTAATTATAAAGAGTTAGTCTGGCGAGCGGGTGCTGCAAATCCTATGGATGTTTTTTTAGGAGTTATTTTGGTCTTACTTACTTTGGAAGCGACCCGAAGAGCAGTGGGTCTTCCTTTAATGTTAGTGGCAGTATTTTTTCTTTTATATGCCTTGGTCTTTGGACCTTATATGCCGGGAAGGTTTTCTCATGGAACCTTTTCTGTAAAGAGGGTTGCCTATTATCTGTATCTGACCGATGCGGGGATATTCGGCACTCCTTTAGGTGTTTCGGCAAGCTTTGTCTACCTTTTTATCTTATTCGGAGCGATATTAAATAAAACCGGTGCTGGTAAATTTTTTATTGATTTTGCTACTGCTCTAACCGGATATACCAGAGGTGGGCCGGCTAAAGCGGCAGTAGTGTCCAGTGGTATGATGGGAACCGTATCCGGAAGTTCTACAGCCAATACAGTTACCACCGGTAGTTTTACCATACCTTTAATGAAGAGCGTGGGTTACAGTTCCGTCTTTGCTGGAGCAGTAGAACCGGTTGCTTCCACCGGCGGCCAGATAATGCCGCCCATTATGGGAGCTGCAGCTTTTATTATGGCTGAATTTTTAGGAGTTCCCTATATTGAAATTGCAAAAGCGGCAATTTTTCCTGCTTTATTTTATTATTTTGCATTATTTATGGCTGTAGATTTTAGAGCAGCGAAAATTGGTTTACGCGGTCTTTCCAGGGATAGGTTACCCAATCTGTTAAAAATTTTAAAAACAGGATGGATTTTATTAGCGCCCATATTTGCTTTAATTTATTTATTAGTTCAGGGGTATTCCCCACAAAAATCAGTAGTACTTAGTATTGTAGTGCTAATTATAGTTAGCATGTTTAGTAAAAAGACCAGACTAACCCCTAAAAAATTTTTAGAGGCCATAACCGAAGCAGGTCTTTCTGCTACTACGGTAGCAGTAGCTTGTGCAGCAGCTGGAATAATTGTAGGAATTACTACAATGTCCGGATTGGGATTAAAATTCACAGGAATCGTATTTGAAGTTTCGCGTGGAATTTTACCCATAGCCTTAATCTTAGCTTCTTTGGCTTCTTTGGTGTTAGGAATGGGTATACCTACTACTGCAAACTATATCATAATGGCTACTTTAATTGCCCCGGCTTTAATCAGATTAATGGCTGAAAATACTCATCTTATCCTGCCTCATATGTTTGTTTTTTATTATGGTATATTGGCTGACATTACTCCACCGGTAATGTTAGCAGTATTTGCCGGAGCAGCAATTGCCAGAGCTCCTGCAATGAAAGTAGGGATAGAATCTACTAAATTGGCTATTCCGGGATATACACTACCTTTTATGTTTATATTTCATCCTGAGCTAATTTCCTGGAATTTTACTCCGGATTTGAATTTGCTTAAATTGGGATTTTTCTTATTATTAGCGTTTGCTATGTCGATTGGTATTGCAGGAGGAATGCAGGGCTACCTGATTAGAGAGACTAAATTTTACGAAAGGGTAATGCTCTTAGCAGGTTCTTTCATGATAATCCCGGCAAACTATATAATAAATTTAGCAGGACTTGCTTTAATAGGAGGGGTCTTAGTGTCTCAGATTTTATTTAAACAACAAAAAAAAGTAGTTTTGGGAAAATAGACAAACAATCTCGTATTGCGTTAGGAAAATAAAAATCAAGGAGTAAAAAATACCAGAATAACTCGGGTCGGATGAATCCGACCTCACATTAAAAGTAATGCTACATAAGAAAAAGTGTAAATTTAGAATTATAGTATTTTGCTTTTAACCTTTTATATTATACGAAAAACGCTATCCGCTATGCGCTATCTTGCTACATGCTTTCCTCTCATAATATTCTTATTCCTTCTCTCTTTGCCATATAATTCACTAATTAATCTTTTGGTTTCTGACCATCGGATTCCCAATTAATTATTTTTTAAAAAAAAAGAGAAATTACTATTGATTTTTTTAAAATATATGTTATTCTAGAAAAAGATTAATCAATCAGTCCATTAGTCCAATATTAGGATAAAGATTTATCGTTTTTAAAGGAAGTCTTTTATGAAAATTGAGATTGATAAAAAAAGCGGAATTCCTTTATATCTTCAGATAAAACATCAAATTAAAAAGTTGTTAGAAAGCGGCGATTTAAAAGGAAGAGAACAACTACCCACTGAAAGAGATTTATCAGAAAGCTTGCAAGTTAGCAGAAATACAGTAAGTATGGCCTACAAAGAATTAGTATTGGAGAATATTATACTATCTATCCCGGGGAGGGGAACCTTCCCTAGTCCTAAGACTTCAAAGTTTACCAAATCCAATATAAATAATAATCTATCAAAAATAGAAGAGATTATCGAGGTTACTATTAACGAGGCTCTGGAGTTAAATTTTGAATTAGATGAGTTTAAAAAATTATTTAAAAAGAAAATAGAAGAAAAAGAAAGATTATTAAAAAATATTAACATAGCTTTTATAGAATGCAATCAGGAGCAATTGTATTCATTTTCTAAAGGGATAGAATTGGGAACCGGTGTTTCCATAATCCCCATATTAATAGACGAAATTTATAAGGGACCGGATATTTTTAGAGAAAGAATAAAATCTGTCGATTTAGTGGTTACCACCTTTTTTCATTATGATGAAGTTAAAAAATATCTTGCCGATCAAAAACAAAGAGTTCTCGCTATTGCTTTAGACCCATTAATGGAAACCATGGTAAATATTGCTCATTTATCTTCCAATGATAAAAGTATCAGCTTGGTATGTATTACCGATAAGTTTGCCCAAAGAGTTTTCCAATCTATAAAACAGGCAGGAATAAAATTTTTAAGTTTTAAATTTACTACTTCTCATAATGAAAACGAAGTAAAAAAATTCTTGGCCAACACAAATATAGTGATAACCTCTCCAGGAAGAAAGAAAGAAGTAAAAAAATTAATTTCTCCTCGAATTCCTCTGGTTGAATTTGTTTATGTTCCTGATAAAGGCTCTATGAGTTTGTTGAAATTAGCCATTTTAGATATAAAAAGAGAAGGAGGCATGTTAGAGAAAATATGATAGAAAAGAAAGTTGAAGTTTATCAAAGTGATTTGGTAAAATTATCAGTCAACAGAGAGTGGTGTAAATCATGCGGTATCTGTATCGAATTTTGCCCCAAGGATGTATTAGTCCCTGATGACCAAGAAAAACCTGTTCCTGAAAATATTGATGATTGTATAAAATGCGGTCTTTGTGAATTAAGATGCCCGGACTTTGCTATTACCGTGGAAGGAGTGGAGAAGAAAGATGAATAATCTAAAAAAGAAAAAAAGTATAAAATTATTACAGGGAAACGAAGCCTGTGCTGAAGGAGCATTATTAGCCGGAGTTAGATTTTTTGCCGGTTATCCCATAACTCCCTCTTCAGAAATAGCTGAAAATATGGCGCTTAAATTACCTAAAATTGGTGGAAAATTTATACAGATGGAGGATGAAATTGCTAGTATGGCAGCGGTAATTGGTGCTTCTATAGCTGGGCTGAAATCTCTAACAGCCACTTCGGGTCCCGGAATGTGTTTAAAACAAGAAAATTTAGGTTTTGCCATTATCAATGAAATACCCTGCGTAGTAGTTAACGCTCAAAGAGGAGGACCAAGTACCGGTTTGCCCACCAAACCCTCTCAGGGTGATATGATGCAGGCAAGATGGGGAACCCATGGAGATCACCCTATCATAGCCCTTGCTCCCTCAACCGTTAGCGAGGTACTTACTTTAACTATTGAAGCATTTAATTTTAGTGAAAAGTATAGAATACCGGTTATTTTACTTCTTGATGAAGTAATCGCCCATATGAGGGAAAAAGTAGAAATTCCCACTCAGGAAGATATTGAAGTGATAAACCGGAAAAAACCCACTGTTCCTCATGAAGAGTATTTACCTTTTAAACCGGATAAAGACGGAGTTCCGCCCATGGCTAATTTTGGTGAAGGTTATCGTTACCATATAACCGGTTTAGTTCACAGCGAAAAAGGTTTACCAATTTCTAATTCTCAACAAATAGATCATTTTATTAGACGAATTAATAGTAAAATCAAGAAAAATATTCAGGATATTTTAATTTATGAAAAATATTCTCTAGACGATGCAAAAATTGCTTTAATTGCTTATGGTTCGGTAGCAAGGGCTGCTGAAAGAACGGTAAAATTAGCTCGAGAAAAAGAATTAAAAGTAGGTTTATTAAAATTATTGACTATCTGGCCTTTCTGTTTTGAAGAAGTAAACACTTTGGCCGAGCAGGTAGATCTAATCGTCGTTCCGGAAATGAATTTAGGTCAAATGGTTTTCGAGGTGGAAAGAGCTTCCCGGGGAAAATGCCGAGTTGTGCCTTATGGTCGGGTAGATGGTGAATTGATTAATCCCTTAGAGATATTAGGGAAGATTCAGGAGGAAATAAAGAAATGAAAACAGTAATCAACAATTATATCAGAGAAGAGATGTTTCCTAATATATGGTGCCCGGGATGTGGAAATGGGATTGTATTGGGTGCCATGCTGCGAGCTATAGATGATTTAAATTGGAATAAGGACGAAATTGTTGCAATTTCCGGTATAGGCTGCTCCAGCCGAATTACCGGTTATGTAGATTTTTGTACCATGAATACAACTCACGGAAGAGCCTTACCTTTCGCTACCGGTATAAAAATGGCTAACCCTGATTTAAAAGTAGTAGTAATTATGGGAGATGGAGATTGTTCGGCTATCGGAGGAAACCATTTTATACATGCCGCGCGGCGCAATATAGATTTGACTGCAATAATTATTAATAATATGATATATGGAATGACTGGAGGTCAATATTCACCCCTTACTCCTACCGGCAAATTTGGTTCTACCGCGCCTCATGGTAATATTGATCAATCTTTTGATTTGACTGAATTGGCTATTGCTGCAGGGGCAAGTTATGTCGCCCGGGGAACGGTTTACAATAGCCGACAATCTACCTCTCTAATAAAAAAGGCCTTAGATAAAAAAGGATTTTCAGTAGTAGAAATAATATCTGATTGTCCTGTATCTTACGGCAAAATGAATAAAATGAAATCACCGGTTGATATGTTAAAATGGATAAAAGATATTGCAGTTTCTAAAAAAGTATGGGAAGGACTTTCCTCTAATGAAAAGAACGGAAAATACGCTGTAGGCGAATTTATAAATAAAGATAGACCGGACTATACCGAACTATACCAAGAAGTTATCAAAAACGCTCAGGGAACGGGAGGTAATAAATAATGAAAGAAAGACTGGAAATATGCTTAAGCGGATCCGGAGGCCAGGGCTTGATTTTAGCCGGAATAATTTTAGCTGAAGCAGCCGGCATATATGATGGAAAAGAAGCTGTTCAAACCCAGTCCTATGGGCCAGAAGCCCGGGGAGGGGCAAGTAGATCTGAAATAGTAATAAGCGAAAAAACTATTGATTATCCTAAAGTGATAAAATCGGATATTCTTTTAGCTCTAACTCAGACTGCTTGTGATAAATATGTAAAAAATTTAAATAAAGATGGTATTTTACTTGCCGATTCTTCATTGGTAAAAGAGATTCCCGATATCTCAAATAAAGCATATTTATTTCCCATTGCTGAAACAGCACAAAAGAAATTTAATACCAAACTAGTTACAAATATTATTTCATTAGGTATAATTGTAGGGTTAACAGAAGTTGTTTCTCAAGAATCAATTCAAAAGGCAGTTTGTTCCAGGGTTCCGGCTAAAGCAAAAGAAATAAACAAGAAAGCATTGAGTCTGGGATTTGATATTGCTCGGGGATTAAAAAATAATAAATAAGAAAGTAAATAATAAAAAATAAAAATTTGTAAAAAAGGAGCCTAAGAATAAAATGAAAGTTTTAGTGGTAAATAGCGGCAGCTCATCCATAAAATATCAGTTATTTGATATGACTGATGAGTCTGTACTGGCTAAAGGTTTGGTGGAGAGGATTGGTATTCCCGATTCAATTATTAATCATTATCCTTCTAACGGGGAACCTGTTATAACCCATCAGGATATTCCTGATCATAAGGTTGGAATTAAATCAATGATGGATGCTATACTTCATCCAGATTACGGTGTGATTAAGGATATCTCTGAAATAGTCGCAGCGGGTCATAGGGTAGTTCATGCCGGGGAAAAATTTTCCGGTTCAGTTTTACTTACCGATGAAGTTATGGATGCATTAAAAGAATGTATCGAACTCGCTCCCTTGCATAACCCGCCCAATATTTTAGGGATAGAAGTTTGTAAAGAGTTAATGCCCGGAGTACCCCAAGTGGGAGTATTTGATACTGCTTTTCATCAGACTATTCCGGAATGTGCTTATCTCTACGGTATTCCTTATAAATTTTATAAGAAGTATAAAGTAAGAAGATATGGATTCCATGGAACTTCTCATAAATTTGTAGCTCAAAAAGCAGCTAAAATATTAAGAAAATCCTTGGAAGAGCTTAAAATCATTACCTGTCACCTAGGAAATGGTTCGAGTATCACTGCGGTAAAAAATGGAATGTCAATTGATACAAGTTTAGGATTTGGTACAGTTGCGGGTATAGTTATGGGAACTCGTTGCGGAGATGTTGACCCTGCAGTCATCCCCTTTTTAATGGATAAAGAGGAACTTACTGTCGATGGAATTAATAAAATTATCTATAAAGAAAGTGGATTATTAGGACTATCTGAAGGGATTTCAAGCGATAATCGGGATTTAAGAGAGAAAGCAGACCAGGGTGATGAAAGAGCTATAAGAACTATTTCTGTATTTGCTTATGGAATAAAAAAATATATCGGAGCATATGCAGCAGCTATGGGCGGAGTTGATGCCATTGTTTTTACAGCGGGGATTGGAGAAAATTCCAAAGAAACTAGAGGGGAAGTATGTGAAGGATTAGAATTTTTAGGAGTAAAAATTGACTCGGAGAAAAATAAAACTCGCGGTAAGGAAGCTATTATAAGCACTGATAATTCGAAAGTAAAGGTAATAGTAATTCCTACTAATGAAGAATTAATGATAGCCAGGGATACAGCAGAAATTTCAGTAAACCTGTAATAGTATTTTGGTAAAATTTAGGAGGCAAGATGTACAAAGTAATTAAAAAGGAAGAATTACATGAAATTATTTATTCGATGTGGATAGAAGCTCCGGAAGTGGCTCAATCCGTTCAACCCGGACAATTTATTATACTGATGACCAAGGAAAAGGGAGAACGAATTCCTTTAACCGTGGCTGATTTTGACCGGAAGAAAGGATTGATTCGTATTGTCTTTCAGATAGTAGGTAAGAGCAGTGAAGAGCTTTCCACTTTGGAAGAAGGGGATGAATTATTCTCCTTTGTCGGACCATTAGGCAGGGAAACCGAGATTGAAAATTACGGAAAAGTAATAACCATAGGCGGAGGAACCGGTATTGCCTGTATCCATCCGATTACTCGTGCCCTAAAAGAAGCAGGAAATGAAGTTATTTCCATTATCGGAGCCCGCAGTAAAGAATTGATTATCATGGAAGAGGAGATAAAAGAAGCCTCTTCAAAATTAATTGTTACTACTGATGATGGTAGTTATGGGCGAAAGGGTTTTGTAACTCAAGTTTTAAAAGAGCTCTTAGGTGCGGATAAATCAATCAAGAAGGTATGGACTATCGGTCCGGCCATTATGATGAAGGTAACCTGTGAAACCACCAAATCTTTCCCGGTAGAGACAATAGTCAGCCTTAACAGTATTATGGTAGACGGTACGGGAATGTGTGGTTCCTGTCGAGTTACCATCGGAGGGGATACTAAATTTGTCTGTACCGATGGGCCGGAATTTGATGGACAACTGGTAGATTGGGCAGAATTTATGAATCGTCTTTCCCGTTATAAAGGCTCTGAGAAAAAATCCTGGGATATTTACCAGGAACATACTCACGTATGCAGCTGTGGAAGGAGGGGAAATTAATGGCTGAAATGATAACACCTAAAGAAAGAATGCAAAGAGAGCAGGTTCCTATGCCGGAGCAGGAGCCCAAAGAGAGAATTTATAATTTTAAAGAAGTACCCTTGGGTTACACTCAGGAACAAGCTATCTATGAAGCCCAAAGATGTCTGCAGTGTAAAAATGCCAAATGTGTTCCCGGCTGTCCGGCGGAGATTAATATCCCTAAATTTATCGAAAAGATTGTTGAGGAAGATTTTGCGGGAGCCTATCTGGAAATATTAAAAACCGATGACCTTCCGGCTATGACCGGAAGAGTATGTCCCCAGGAAGAACAGTGTCAGCAGGTCTGCATTTTAGAAAAACAAGGAAAACCGATTGCTATCGGCCGATTGGAACGATTTATTGCTGATTGGGCTCGGGAAAATAACATTCATGGGAAGTTACCAAAGATTGGAAAAAAAGAACAGAAAGTTGCCATAGTCGGTTCTGGTCCCGCCGGACTTACCTGTGCGGCCGATTTAGCTAAATTGGGTTACGAAGTTACTATCTTTGAGGCTTTACACCAACCCGGAGGAGTACTGGTCTACGGTATTCCTGAATTCCGACTTCCTAAATCGATAGTAGAATATGAAGTAAAAGAAATTGAAAAATTAGGAGTGCAAGTAATAACCGATTTTGTAGTAGGGACTACTAAAAGTGTAGATAAATTAAGTCAGGAATTTGATGCTATTTTCCTGGCTAATGGGGCAGGCGCACCTCGTTTTATGAATATCCCGGGAGAGAACTTAAATGATGTTTATTCGGCTAATGAATTCCTCACTCGTTCTAATTTAATGAAAGCTTATTCTTTTCCGGAATATGATACTCCTATTAAGATAGGCAAAAAAGCAGCTACAATCGGAGCGGGTAATGTGGCCATGGATTCAGCCCGTACCGCCCTTAGATTAGGAGCTGAAAAATCTTATATCATCTACCGCAGGTCCCGAAAAGAAGTACCGGCTCGGGCAGAGGAAGTCCATCATGCCGAAGAAGAAGGGATAATCTTTAATTTTCTTACCCTCCCCGTTAAAGTATTGGGTGATGATAAGGGCAATGTTATCGGCATGGAATGTCTAAAGATGGAATTAGGTGAACCGGATGATTCAGGTCGAAGAAGACCTATTCCTATTACTGGTTCTAATTTTGTAATTGAAGTAGATATGGTAATAGACGCCATCGGTACCTCTGCTAATCCCATTGTAGCTCGAAGCGCCACCGGAGTTGAGATTAACCAGTGGGGTTATTTCGTTATAGATGATAACACCAAAACTACTACCAAAGAGGGGATATTCGCCGGAGGAGATATCGTTAGGGGTTCGGCAACCGTAATCTCTGCAGTAGGAGACGGTAAAATAGCAGCCCGGGCAATTAATGAATTCTTATCTTCGGGTAAAAGTTTGAGAAGAAACAAATAGAAAATTATTCTAAAAAAGGGAGGTAAAGTGATAGAGTAAAAAATCAGTAATTTTTAAGGTTAGTTAAATTATCGTTAAGTTGAATTATAATTCTAAAAAAAATATTTAGGAGGACTTTTAAAAAATGTCTAAAGAAATGAACCCTTTTGAATTAGTACAAGCTCAATTTGACCACAATGCAGAATTACTTAATCTTGATCCTGCATTTCGCGAATTTTTAAGAGAGCCAGAAAGAGCTATACAATTTACAATTCCAATAGATATGGATGATGGCACCACTAAGACCTTTATGGGTTACAGATCTCAACATTCTACTGCTCGCGGACCAGCAAAAGGTGGTCTCCGCTTTGCAGAAGATGAAACATTTGATATGGTAAAACAATTAGCTATGATGATGGCATGGAAATGTGCAGTAGTAGGTATCCCTCTGGGCGGAGGAAAAGGTGGAATAGTCGTAGACCCAAGAAAATTATCCGACAGAGAGACTGAAAGAGTATGCCGAGGTTGGGTTAGAAAAGTATATGATATTGTTGGACCGGAAATAGATGTCCCTGCACCAGATGTAGGTACCAACCCTCAGGATATGCTCTGGATTATGGATGAATATGATGTAATCAACAGAAACAGAAAACCAGGTTTTGTTACCGGTAAAGCAGTAGGGGTAGGCGGTTCACTTGGCAGAACTGAAGCTACCGGTTACGGCACGGTTTACTGTATTCGGGAAGCGTTAAAGAGATTGGATATCGATTTTACAGATGCAACTGCTTCTATTCAAGGTGCGGGTAATGTTGCTCAATATACTTGCGAAAAATTTGTTGAATATGGTGGAAAAGTAGTAGCAATGTCATGCTGGGATGCGAAAGCTAAAAAGGCTTACACTTACAGTTGCGAAAAAGGAATTGATCCAAAAGATTTGCTTGCTCCGGGTACTTTGGACAAATTTGGTACTATCGATCCGGAAAAAGCCAAATCTTTTGGTTGGGTACAAGAGGACGGAGATGCCTGGTTGAGTAAAGATGTTAATGTTCTTATACCCGCTGCATTAGGGCAGGCGGTTACCCAGGATAATGTGAATGATATTAATTTTGATACAGTAAAAGTCTATGCCGAAGCAGCCAATACTCCTACTACCTTGGAAGCAGATGAAGTAATAAAAGCAAAAGGTGTCTATATGATTCCCGATTTTATTTGTAATGCCGGCGGAGTAACTGTTTCTTATTTTGAAGAGGTTCAGAATAATATGAATTATTACTGGCCAAAAGACGAAGTTATAGAAAAACTCGATCACATTATGACCAATGCCTTCAACGCTATAGCGGATCTAGCTGTTGAGAAAAAATGTTATACCCGTGATGCTGCATATTTAATTGCAATTCAACGTGTAGCCAAAGCAGTAGAAGGAAGAGGTTGGGTAAAACCTAAAAAATAGTATATAGTATATGGTATATCGTATATAGTGAAGGAGGAAGAAATTGGAGACAAGAAAACTATTAGCGCATAGAATATAAAAACATCACCTCTCCCCTTTGGGGGAGAGGTTTAGGGTGAGGGGGAAACAAGCGAAATACGAAATACGATATACAAGATACGAAAAATGCTGGGAGAAGGTAATTAAAATGGAGATATTTGCTCTAATAGGAGGGAGTGGAACTGGTAAGAGTCACAAAGCTTTATTAATTGCCCATAAATACAATATTAACTACGTAATCGATGATGGTCTTCTAATAAGGAAAGATAAAATATTGGCCGGACATTCTGCAAAAAAAGACAAGAACAGAATCCAAGCTATTAGAACAGCTATTTTTGAGGAACCTTCCCATGCCCATGAAGTAATGGGAGTAATAAAAAAAGCTAAACCAGCGAAAATACTGGTTATCGGAACATCGGTCAGAATGATTGATAAAATTATTAAAATTTTAGAATTACCACCCCCCAAAAGAATTTTAAATATTGAAGATGTTTCTACCGAGAAGGAAATTGAAGAAGCAAAATCAGTTAGATCAAAAGAAGGGAAACATGTTATACCCTTACCAGGGATTGAAGTGCAAAGAAAATTCCCTGTAAATATATTAGAATCATTAGAGATATTTTACAAGAGAAGATATAGTAAAAGGAAAATTGGCGAGAGAGCAATAGTAAGACCGCCATTTAGTTATTTCGGGAAATTATATGTTTCTGAAAATGCAATTTTAGATATAATTATTTATATACTTAAAGATTTCAAAGAAGTTGTAAATTTGGGTAAATCCCAAATCAGCATAAAAGAAGAAGGTATTTTAATAAATATTAGTTTGGTGCTTAAATATGGGGAAAAGATTCCCCACGTAGGATTAAAAATACAAAAAAGCCTTAAGAAAGAACTGGAATATATAACCGGTATAAATGTAATTTTAATTAATATTTTTGTTTATAATTTAGAATACTAAATCTCGTATCTCGTATTTCGTATATCGTATGCCGCGAAAAAATAGTAGCCAGGAGCCAGAATCCAGCATTCAGAAAAAAATAGCGATAGGTTATGAGTGATGGATAGAGACTTGATTTATCGAATCTATAAAAATGAACAGAAGAACCTAGAAAGGTAAATCTGAACGAAATACGAAATACGAAATACGAAATTGGAGAGGTGTAAGATGTTTGACAAAGAAGAAATGAAAAAAAATAAACAATTAAAGAAAGAATGGGAAAATAATGTTGTGCAAAAAACGCTTGAAAATTTTTCTGAGAGAAAAGAAAAATTTGTAACTGGTTCAGGGAAAGAAGTTGAGCGTCTATATACTCCTGTAAATTTAGAGGAATCTGACTATAATAAAGACTTAAATTTCCCCGGACAATACCCTTATACCCGTGGTGTACAACCCACTATGTATCGGGGTCGATTTTGGACTATGCGTCAATATGCCGGTTTTGGTACTGCAGAAGAATCTAATAAGCGTTATAAATACCTATTAGATCAAGGACAAACCGGATTGAGTGTTGCTTTCGACCTACCCACACAAATTGGCTATGATTCAGATCATGCTATGTCATTAGGTGAAGTGGGAAAAGTAGGAGTAGCAATAGATTCCTTAAAAGATATGGAAATGTTATTTAACGGGATCCCCCTTAATAAAGTAAGTACTTCAATGACTATAAATGCTCCCGCAACTGTGCTTTTAGCCATGTACATCGCAGTAGCTGAAAAACAAGGAGTAGCTCCCGACAAGCTAAAAGGGACTATTCAAAACGATGTACTAAAGGAATACATTGCTCGTGGAACTTATATCTTTCCCCCGGCTCCCTCAATGAGGTTAATTACCAATATCTTTGAATTCTGTTTTAATAAGATGCCTCAATGGAACACTATTAGTATTAGCGGCTATCATATTAGAGAAGCAGGCTCTACAGCAGTACAAGAAATAGCCTTTACTTTGGCAGACGGAATAGCTTATGTAGATGCAGCAATAAAAATTGGATTAAAGGTTGATGATTTTGCACCAAGATTGTCTTTCTTTTTTAATTCTCATAATGATTTATTGGAAGAAGTAGCGAAATTTAGGGCAGCTCGAAGATTATGGGCCAAGATTATGAAAGAAAGATTCGGAGCTAAAAATAAAAAATCTTTGATGCTTAGATTTCATACTCAAACAGCCGGTTGCACTTTAACCGCCCAACAACCGGATAATAATATTATTCGAGTTACCATACAAGCCTTAGCAGCAGTATTAGGCGGAACCCAATCTCTCCATACAAATTCAAGAGACGAAGCCCTGGCTCTTCCCGCGGAGGATTCAGTAAGAATTGCTCTTAGAACCCAACAAGTATTAGCTTATGAAAGTGGAGTAACCGAAACAATTGATCCCTTAGCTGGTTCATACTATGTAGAAACTTTGACCAATGAAATTGAGGGAAAAGCTTTGGAATATATTGAAAAAATTGATAAATTAGGTGGGGTTACTCAAGCCATTGAAAAAGGATTTGTCCAGCAGGAGATCCAAAATAGTGCATATCAATATCAGAAAGATATTGAAGAAAATAGTAGGATAGTAGTAGGTGTCAATAAATTTAAGATAAATGAAGAACCACCTAAAGGTCTTTTAAAAGTTAATCCGGAAGTGGGCCGCCGGCAAGTCGATGAACTTAAAAAGTTAAAAGAGGGAAGAGACAATCACAAAGTAAAAGAGAATTTGAAATTATTAGAGAAAGCTGCAAAAACAGATGCAAATTTAATGCCTTTAATCTTGGATTGCGTAAAATCTTATGCTACATTGGGCGAGATTTGCGATGTGTTAAGAAGTATCTTTGGTGAATACAAAGAGTCTGTAAAGCTTTAAAAAGTGGAGGAATGAAAAAATGGAAGGAAAAAAAATTAGAGTATTAATAGCTAAACCAGGACTTGATGGTCATGACCGAGGTGCAAAGGTTGTAGCGAGAGCTTTAAGAGATGCGGGGATGGAAGTAATTTATACTGGATTACGACAAACCCCGGAGCAGATTGTGGAAACTGCTATCCAGGAAGATGTAAGTGTTATTGGATTAAGTATTTTATCGGGAGCTCATACCCATCTTTTTCCCAAAGTAATGAAACTTTTAAAAGAAAATGATGTTAAAGATATTATCGTTGTGGGTGGAGGAGTAATTCCTGAAGGAGATATTCCTGAATTAAAAAAGGTAGGTATAGCAGAAATATTTACTCCGGGAACTGATACTCGTAATATAATCAAATTTATTCAGGAAAAAGTAAAATAATGTTTTGTATATAGTATATCGTATTTCGTATACCGTGAAGAAAATAGAAATGAAGATTCAATGTCGTATTTCGTGAATTGTATTTAGCGATAAAAACAGCTAAAAAAACTAAAAAAATTAAAACTTATGTATTTGGATTTATTTTTCTTGCGATATACGATATCCGACATACGATATAGGAAAAAGGTGAGAACTTAATGGAAATTATAGAAAAAATAATTAATGGTGACCGTAGAGCTGCCGCCCAACTAATAACCTTGGTAGAAAATAACTTTAATCAGGCTCAGGCGATTTTAAAAAAGCTCTATAATTATACCGGGAATGCCCTGACAATAGGGATAACCGGCCCTCCCGGTTCAGGCAAGAGTACTATTACTGATAAACTTACCAAAATATTAAGAAAAAAGGGTAAGAAAGTAGGTATTATTGCCATAGATCCCACTAGTCCATTTACAGGTGGAGCCTTATTAGGAGATAGAATTCGCATGCAAGATTTAAGTTTGGACAAAGGTGTTTTTATAAGAAGCATGAGTACTCGAGGGCATCTTGGGGGACTTTCTCAGGCCACCCAGGCAACAGTTAAGATATTAGATGCTTTTGGTAAGGATATAATTTTTATTGAGACAGTTGGTGTAGGTCAATCAGAAGTAGAAATAGTTAAAGTAGCAGATACTGTTGTATTGATAAGTATGCCGGGAATGGGAGACGATGTCCAGATTATCAAAGCAGGAATAATGGAAATAGGAGACGTTTTTGTAGTTAACAAAGCTGACAAAGAAGGTTGTGAACGTTTAGTTACCGAGATAGAAATAATGTTAGGTTTAAATCAAAATAGTAGATGGCGTCCACCGGTTTTAAAGACCGTAGCTACTGATAATGTTGGAATTCAAAAACTTTTGGAAGAAATTGATCGACATATCACCAATTTAAAGGAGAGCGGGGGATTAGAACAAAGACGCTGGGAAAGTGCCAAGAAAGAGATATTCGACCTTATTCAGGAACAATGGAAAGATATACTTTCAACTTTTATTGATAATGGATTTTTAAATAAAATAGTAACTAAAATAGTAAAACGGGAAGAAGATCCCTATACTGCAGCAGAGAAATTATCAAATATATTAGTGCAATCTTATACACAAGGAGGTATAAAAAATGGTTGAAAAGATAGATCATATCGGAATTGCAGTAAAAAGCATTAAAGAAACCAGTGAACTTCTAAGTAATATACTTGGATTGAAAGTTGCCGGTGAAGAGATTGTAGAAGAACAGAAAGTTAAAGTTGCTTTTCTACCTTTAGGAGATAGTGAGCTAGAACTGTTAGAATCCACTTCAGCAGAAGGTCCTATTGCCAGATTTATTGAGAAGAAAGGTGAAGGGATTCAACATATTGCTTTTAGAGTTAATAATATTGATGAAATATTAGAAAAATTAAAAAAGGGAGGAGTTAGATTAATAGACGAAAAACCGAGGTATGGAGCAGGTGGAGCAAAAATAGCATTCTTACATCCCAAGGGTACTAACGGAATTCTTGTTGAATTATGTGAGAGAAATGAATAGAATAAATTAAATCCAGAATCAAGAAGCTAAAAAGCATATTAGAAGCTCTTCTGACTTCTGACTAATGAATTCTGGATAATTGATTATTTATAAAAATACCAGAGAAAGGTGGTAAGATAAATTAATGAAATTATCAATTGATGAATTAATGAAAAATTTAAAAGAAAGAGAAGATAAGATAAAAGCAGGCGGAGGTGAGAAGAGAGTAAAAGCTCAACACGAAAAGGGTAAACTTACTGCTCGGGAAAGGATAGTTTTTATTTTAGATAAAGATAGCTTTGTGGAACTTGACCTTTTAGTTGAGCACAGATGTAACAATTTTGGTATGGATAAGGTGGAGGCACCCGGCGAGGGAGTTGTAACTGGTTATGGGACTATTGATGGAAGACTTATTTATGTTTTTGCCCAGGATTTTACTGTTATCGGTGGTTCATTGGGAGAAATGCATGCCAAGAAGATATGCAAGGTAATGGACATGGCGATGAAGATGGGTGCACCATGTATCGGAGTAAATGATTCTGGAGGTGCCCGTATTCAAGAAGGAGTTGATTCCTTAAGTGGCTATGGCCAGATATTTTATCGTAACACTATTGCTTCCGGAGTAATTCCTCAAATTTCTATAATTGTGGGGCCGGCTGCCGGGGGAGCAGTCTATTCTCCTGCCATAATGGATTTTGTATTTATGGTAAAAAATGTAGGCATAATGCATATTACAGGACCGGATGTAATTAAAGCGGTTACCGGAGAAGTAGTCACTTCAGAAAAACTAGGGGGAGCTATGACTCATAATAGGAAGAGTGGAGTGGCTCATTTTGCTGCTGAAAATGAAGAGGAAGTTTACCAAATGGTAAGAAAGATGATAGGCTATCTTCCCTCTAATAATATGGAAATTCCTCCATCTGTAGAATGTAACGATGATCCAAATCGGATGGAAGAAGCTCTTTTAAATATTGTACCCACAGACCCAAACAAGCCCTATGAAATGAAAGATGTAATTAAAAACATTGTAGATGAAGGAGATTTTTTTGAATCTCAACCTTATTTTGCAACTAACATGCTTACCGGGTTTGCCAGACTAAATGGCCAATCCATAGGGATAATCGCTAATCAGCCAAAAGTTTTAGCAGGATGTTTAGATATTGATGCTTCCGATAAAGCTGCCCGATTCATCAGATTTTGTGATGCTTTTAATATTCCCATTTTAACTTTGGTAGACGTTCCGGGATTTTTACCGGGAACTGCTCAGGAATATGGAGGGATTATTCGACACGGAGCAAAATTACTATATGCTTATTCAGAAGCAACCGTTCCCAAAATTACTTTGATTGTTCGTAAATCTTATGGAGGGGCTTATCTGGCAATGTGTAGTAGGGATTTAAGGGCAGATCAAGTAATCGCCTGGCCAACCGCGGAAATTGCGGTAATGGGTTCACAGGGAGCAGCAAATATTATCTTTAGAAAAGAGATAGCCAAGGCAGATGATCCCGAAAAGGTTCGCCAGGAAAAAATTGACGAATTTCAACTAAAATTTTCCAACCCTTACGAAGCAGCTAAACGAGGTTACGTTGATATGGTTATTGACCCGCGGGAGACCAGACCTCGTCTGATAACAACTTTTGAGATGCTATCTACAAAAAGGGAAACCAGACCACCAAAGAAACATGGTAATTTCCCAGTATAAACAGTATTTAGTATATAGCCGTTAGTATTTAGTCAAGAATTAATAAATTAAAAAGTAAAAATCTTTCACGATAGTTATTTATTAGATATTAATAAATAGGCGAGAGGACTGTCTTACTAAATACTATTCACTAATGACTAATTAAGAAGGAGGAAAAATAAATATGTTTGAAGGAATTAGTGGAGCTCTGCAGGTAGCAATTATAGATATGATTTTAGTATTTGTAGTTCTGGGAGGACTAGCTTTAGTTATGGTGTTTTTAAAGAATATCGTAGGAATTAAGGAAACAAAGAAGACAGCCAAGGACGCTTTGATTGCCCCTCCAACAATAAATACTGTTAAAGAAGAAGAAAAAGAGGAAGTCGATGGCAAGATAATAGCAGTAATTACTGCTGCAGTGGCTTCATATTTAGAGAAACAAAAAAGTGAATTCAAAGTAGTAAGTATTAGAAAATATAAATCATCTATTATGGCTCCCTGGACTGTAATGGGGAGACAAGAATTAATGTTGAGAGAAAAATAACAAATATTATTATTGAAAGAAAAGGAGAAGAGTAAACAAAATGAGAAAATTTCAAATTAAAGTTGATGGTAAAGTATATGAAGTTGAAGTAGAAGAAGTAGGGGGAAATGAATTATCATCCAGAACTATATCTGCTCCTCGACCGGCAGCAGTAAAAACAGAAAAACCGGTAAGTCAAAAAGTAGTTAAGCCAACATCTAGCCCAGCTCCAACCAAAGCACCGACTGCTGCAGTGGCAGGAGAGGAAGTAGTAGCACCTATGCCCGGTAAAGTGCTTCAGTTAAAGGTATCCGAAGGAGATAGTGTAAAAGATGGAGATACTTTATTGATCCTGGAAGCAATGAAGATGGAAAACGAAATTGTAGCCAATAGTTCCGGGAGTATAAAAAAAATAAATGTTGCTGTAAATAATATGGTAGATTCTGGCGATGTCTTAATGGTAATAGGTTAAAATAGAAAGGAGAATTTAAATGGATCTTTTAACAAAAGTCCTTTCCTTATTTACTCTTTCGGGATTTGCTGAACTTACTACAGGTAATATAATAATGCTTATCGTGGGTGGAGTATTATTGTTTTTTGCCATAGTAAAAAAATGTGAACCTTTGCTTCTAGTACCTATCGGCTTTGGAGCAATATTGGTAAATTTACCCATAACCGGAATAATGGAAGAGGGCGGTCTTTTATATTTTATTTCGTGGGGAATAAGACATGAAGTATATCCTTGTTTAATATTTATGGGGATTGGGGCAATGACTGATTTTGGTCCTTTATTAGCAAATCCGATAACCTTTCTTTTAGGAGCTGCCGCTCAAGTAGGTGTATTTGTTGCTTTAGTTGGTTCAGTGCTTTTAGGATTTAATATTCAGGAAGCAGCTTCTATAGGGATTATTGGTGGGGCAGACGGACCAACAGCAATCTATCTTACCGTTAAAATGGCTCCTCAATTATTGGGAGCAGTAGCGGTAGCAGCATATTCTTATATGTCATTGGTTCCTATAATTCAGCCACCGATAATGAAATTATTAACTACCCCGGAGGAAAGAAAAATAGTTATGAAGCAACTAAGGCCGGTATCCCGGGCAGAAAAGATACTCTTTCCAATTATTTCAACTGTTTTAATCGGCCTTTTATTGCCCGCTTCGGTCCCCATTATCGGAATGTTAATGTTGGGAAACTTATTTAAAGAGAGTTTAGTAGTAGACAGATTATCTAATACAGCTCAAAATGAATTAATCAATATTGTCACAATATTTTTATCTACTTGCGTAGGAGCCACTATGCAGGCTGAATATTTTTTGACCTTCAATACTATTAAAATAATACTCTTGGGATTGGTTGCCTTTGGTTTTGGGACTGCCGGAGGAGTTTTATTTGCTAAATTATTAAATAAATTTACCGGGGGAACTATTAATCCTTTAATTGGAGCAGCTGGAGTGTCTGCTGTACCTATGGCCGCCAGAGTTGCCCAGAAAGTAGGTCAAGAAGCAAACCCGAGCAACTTTTTATTGATGCACGCTATGGGGCCTAACGTAGCCGGAGTAATCGGAACGGCAGTTGCTGCCGGAATAATGTTGACTTTATTACAATAAAATCCGTATTCCACATGTATTTAATTAGCTAGTTAGCTGATTAGTTAATTAAGAAAAAATAGGGGAAATAGTGTTTTGCTTTAAATTATAAGTTTTAATGGCGGGCTCAATTTAGACAGCCCACCGTGAGAATTACCATAACATCACGGGTCGGATAAATCCGACCCGTAACTTTATTATATGTAGATGAGTTCAATAATTTATATTATTTTACTACGCAGGCTTTAGCCTGCGTTAATTACAATATATAGAATTTGATTTATTCATAAAATGGATTACTAAAATTGAACAAGGAGGTTTCAGTTTGATCTAATGAGAGAAAGTAAAATATTAACAACTATGGAAGATACAAGGAAAAAAATAAATAACGACAATGGTTCAAAAGGAAATATAACTTTAAAAAACGACAGTATGCCCGAGCATATACTTTTAGAAGAAAAATCACGGCTAAAAAAGCCGCTTAAAATTACCGATACAACTTTACGCGATGCTCATCAGTCATTATTAGCAACTCGAATGACCACCAAAGAGATGCTGCCCGTATGTGAAAAGTTAGATGCTATAGGATTTTATTCTATGGAAGTTTGGGGTGGAGCTACTTTCGACAGCTGTATGAGGTTTTTAGACGAAGATCCTTGGGAGAGATTAAAGATTTTAAAAAAGAATCTTCCCAATACCAAGCTTCAAATGTTATTGCGGGGGCAAAACATATTGGGTTACAAGCATTATTCCGATGATGTAGTTACCGAGTTTGTAAAAAGGGCAGTTGCCAACGGGATAGATATTATCCGTATTTTTGACGCTTTGAATGATATTCGGAATATGGAATCCGCTTTTAAAGCTGCAAAGTTGGAGGGCGCCCATGTTCAGGGAACTCTCTGTTTTACAATAAGCCCGTTTCATAACAATAAGGTATTTATGAAGAAGGCACAGGAGATGGAGCAAATGGGAGCAGATTCGATCTGTATAAAGGATATGGCCGGCTTAATTTCTCCTTATGAAGCATATAGTTTAACCAAAGATATTAAGGAAGTTATTTCTATACCTCTTCAACTGCATTGCCATTTTACCAGCGGAATGGGGATGATGGCTTATCTAAAAGCCATAGAAGCCGGGATAGATGCGATAGACACAGCAATATCAGCATTGGCTCTTCAAACCTCACAACCAGCTGTAGAACCTTTGGTAGAAACTTTAAGGGGAACCCCCTATGATACCGGATTAGACTTGAAATTAGCCTATAAAATTGCTTCTCACTTTAAAAAAGTTAGAGAAAATCATAAAGATATGGAATCCAATGTTCAGGGCATAGATACCCGGGTGTTAACTTATCAAATTCCTGGAGGAATGCTTTCTAATCTAACTGTGCAGTTAAAACAACAAAGAGCGGAAGATAGATACGAAGAAGTGTTAAAAGAAATTCCCCTAGTTCGAAAGGAATTAGGCTATCCCCCCTTAGTTACTCCGACCAGTCAGATAGTGGGGACCCAGGCGACTTTAAATGTTATTTTAAAAAAGCGGTACAAGATGATTCCCGAAGAGGTTCGTAAGTATCTTAGGGGATTTTATGGTCGACCGCCTGCTCTTATTGACCCAAAAGTTATTAAAAAAGCAAAAATTAAAAAAAGCGAAATAATTACCTGTCGACCGGCTGATTTATTAGAACCCTCTATCGAAAAAGCCCAAAAAGATGCATCCTATTTGGCTGAAAACATGGAAGATATTTTGTCTTATATTTTATTCCCTGAAGTGTCCAAAGATTTTTTAAAGAAAAAAATTGCTAAAAAGTATAATTTGAGCATGGAGATATTAAACGGTCAAAATAACTATGATGAAGAAGGGTATGGCGTGTAAACCAATTGATTTTTTTTACTTCTATTTATAAATATGCTAAAATATTTTCAGTTTATCAGGCAATAAATAAAGATAAAGGAAATATCATTATGCCCAAAAAATCTTATTCGATTTTGATTTTTTTTATAATTATCTCTTTAGTAATTGCATTAATTATAACTTATAACCGTTCTAAATTGGAAAGCAATTTTAGGCAAGTAGAATTGGTTATGAGCCTAAATGAGCTGAGAGAATTATCTTATCAGGAAGGCTATGATGAGATTCAGTTGCTGGCTAAAATCAAACATTCCGGGATTAATTCTATAGCTGTCCACGAAGATACCTTGGAAAATCTTTCTTTATCCGGAAAGATACTCTATTTTTCCGAGAAGGAACTCAATAAATTAAATTTTTTCCTGAAATCAATCAACCCATTTAATAAATTTCAACCTGCACCCGGCGAAGCTTATATTATATTTAATGATAAAAATGATTACTTTCGGGTAAAGGAAAATTTACAAAGACAAATAGGTGAAGATTTAGTGGAGGATATTGGCTTCCTTCCTTATATGGGTTTAAAGGTGAAAGGGAGTGAAGAGAAACTTACCGATTTAGGTTTGGGATTTTCAGAAGAAGATATTGAATTAGTAAGAAATATGGAATTTCAGGTTATTTTACGTTTTAAAAATTTCACCAAAATTAACAAACAAGATATAGAGTTCAAATTCAAAGAAAGTGAAAAAGCGGGTGAGATTTCGGGAATAATATTTGAAGGAGAAACTGCCTTTGGTTATCCGAACAAAGAAAATCTGATTCACACAGCAGAACTTCTAAAAACAAAAGGTTATCCCTTCGGAGTTATAGAATTTGCAGGCCAAAAGGGGATTGAAACAATCGCCCAGCAAGCAAATGAATTGGCAGTTAGAGTTCACAGTATTACCAAGGAAGAAATGGACATTATTCCCAGGCAAAAAGCAATAGAAAGATGGATTAGGGCAGCAAATGAAAGAAAAGTAAGAATATTTTACATTAAACCTTTTATGAATTCTCCTTTTAATATTATCGAGGAAAATATATCTTACATAAGCACTATAACTGAAGAATTGAAAGTGAACGGTTTTGGAACGGGAAAGGCGAGTATTCTTTCTACTACCTATCAGGCACCGATAATATTTATTCTTTTATTGGTCCTGGGGGTTATTTCCGGGGGAATAATACTTTTGACAGATGTTTTCACCATGAAAGAGTTTCAAAAATATTCTTTGCTATCTTTGGGAATGTTGTTTTCTCTGCTCCTGCTTTTTATAAACTGGGAAATCTTTTTAATCAAGCTAATGGCTTTACTGGCAGCTTTGATATTTCCCACTTTGGCTATTATCAGCAATGAAAAATATTTTTTAGGCGATAGTAGTTATAATTCAGAAAATGCTAAAAATATTTCCAAAAATATCCCCGGCCTTATTCCGATGGTAAAGAAACTTTTTATCGGGTTTTTCAGGATAATTTTAATTACCTTATCCGGTGCCCTGCTGATAGCAGCTTTATTAAGCAACAATAAATTCATGCTAGGAATTGACCAGTTTAGCGGAATAAAAATATCTTATCTGGTACCGCTTTTTTTAGTTCTGGCGGTAATGTGGCTGAAGATGAACAAGGGTAAATTGATGATTTTAGAAAATATTAAAAAACCTATTTTGATAGAACATGTAATTATAATGATGTTCTTTGCAGTATTTCTGGTAATTTATATCGCTCGTTCCGGGAATTTTTCTTTCCTTCCTGTTCTGGGCATCGAGGAGAAGATAAGAATCTTCCTGGAAAAAACTTTGATTGCCAGACCCAGAAATAAGGAATTTTTAATAGGTTATCCCGCCCTATTATTGGCGATGAGCATGAATTACTTAAAAATAAAGGAGTTTAAAATTCCGATGATTATTGTCGGGACTGTAGGTCCGGTCACTTTAATTAATACATTCTGTCATATTCACACTCCCTTTTTATTTTCAATTCTGCGTACCTTTAACGGGGTATGGCTGGGTTTTGCAGTAGGATTAGTAGTAGTTACTATATTTTATTATCTAGTAAAAATATTAAGGGAAATCATTAATTATGAAAAAATCTAAAACCATAGTAAAGATTATGATTTCCGGCTATTTTGGTTTTAATAATACCGGAGATGAAGCTATTCTTAAATCTATGGTTAGTGCATTTAAAGAAAAGGCGCACCAAATAAAGATTGCAGTTCTTTCCCATAATCCCTTGCAGACCTCCCAGGCTTATCAGGTAGAGGCAATAAATCGACTTCACTTAATCGATATTATGCGTTGCTTAGATCATGCTGATCTTTTTATCAGCGGGGGCGGAGGATTACTTCAGGATTCAACCGGAAAAGGCTGGAGCATATTATATTACCTGGGATTGATGCTGATAGCAAAAATAATGAAAGTACCGGTTATGATTTATGCCCAGGGTATTGGCCCGGTCAATAAAAAGATCAACAAGTTATTAATAAAGTGGATTTTAAATAAAGTTGACCTGATAACCGTAAGAGATGATCCTTCAAAAAAGATATTGAATAGTCTGGGAGTATCACACCCGTCGATATATGTGAATTCTGATCCCGTATTTTTATTGAAGAAGAAAAATATTAATTATATAATAAATAAATATCCTTCTGTTTTGGAATTGATTAATTTGGACCACCGTCCCCTAATTGGAATTTCAGTCAGGGAACATAAAAATAACGGAACAGATTCAGAAAGAATATTTGCCCGGGCAGCCGATTATTTAATTGAAAATTATAAGGCAAAAATAATATTTCTTCCTTTTAAATTCGATGAGGATGTGCAGATCAGTGAAAAAATATTATCTTTGATGAAAAATAAAGCCGATATATTAAAAATACAACTTGAACCTGAAGAATTACTTTCTATCCTGTCTCGATTTTCCCTGGTTGTGGGGGTGAGACTTCATTCCATTATATTTTCCAGCATGGCCCATACGCCTTTTATAGCTTTTAACTATGATCCCAAAGTCAAACATTTTGTGGAAGATTTGGGATTACCTGAATTACTGTTAGAAATAGATGAAAATATCTCTTTAAAAAATATTCAAAAAAAGATAGAATGTGTCTGGGAAAATAAGGATAAAATAAAAGATATTTTACTTGAAAAAGTAAATATCTTAGAGGAAAAAGCTCTTATTAACAATGAGTTAGTTTTTAATTTATTAAATCCGTAACTATTGAGGTTATTATTTAATATGATCAGAATGTTTCACGTATATAAAAACTATCCCAATAAAATTCAGGCTTTAAGGGATGTCAATATCCATATAAAAAAGGGCGAATTTGTCTTTTTAGTAGGTCCTACGGGGGCAGGAAAGAGTACTTTTTTAAAATTGATTTATCGGGGGATTATTCCTACCAAGGGCCAAGTAATAGTTGATGGGATAAACATAGCTCGACTCAAAACCGGTTACATACCTTATCTGAGGAGGAATATAGGTATTGTATTTCAGGATTTTAAATTACTGTATGATAGAACAGTATATGAAAATATTTCCTTTGGATTAAAAGCAATTGGAGCAACTAATTTTGAGATAAAACAACAAGTTAAGAAAGTCCTTAATCTAGTAGGACTGGAACATAAAAAGAAAACAAAACCGCATTTACTATCTGGAGGAGAACAACAGAAATTATGTATTGCCCGGGCAATTGCTAACGAACCGTTAATTTTGCTTACTGATGAACCAACCGGTAATTTAGACCCTTACACTTCCTGGGAGATTATGAAACTTCTATTTCACATAAATATACGGGGAACTACTATTGTGATGGCATCTCATGATAAACTTATGGTAGATAAAGCCAAGAAACGAGTGGTAAGGGTGGAGCGAGGACGAATAATAGAAGATAATCAAAGAGGGATATATTGAGATGATTTTTGAGAATATGGGATTTTATTTTAGAGAAGCTTTGCTCAGTTCTAAAAGAAGTATTTTAATGAGTATTGCAGCAATATTAAGCATCACTACAATTTTACTTATTGTTGGTATATTTCTATTAATATTTATAAATTCAAATCTTTTTTTAGAAAATTTAGAATCGCAATTAGGAATTGTGCTTTATTTAGAAGACAATATTTCTAAGGTCGAGTTGAATGATTTAAAAAACAACTTTAATTCCATAGATGGAATAGAAGAATTTAAATTTATATCTAAAGAAGAAGCTTTACAGCATTTGTCAAAAGATTTAGGAGAGCAAAAAGATATACTCAACACTATTGAAGCAAATCCACTCCCTGCTTCTTTTGAGATACAGGTAAAAGACCCAAAAATGATTGAACAAATAGCTAATCAGATAACCAAGCTTGAAAAAGTGGAAGAAGTTGAGTATGGTCGGGAAACAGCAGAAAAATTGTTAAATTTTACTTATATATTTAGAATAATGGGAATGTTGATATTAGCCCTTTTGATTTTTGCTTCTATTTTGATTATATCTAATATAATCAAAATTACTGTATATGCCAGAAGAAATGAAATTGAAATAATGAGCCTAGCTGGAGCTACTTCCTGGTTTATTAAATGGCCTTTTATAATTGAGGGCTTTTTACAGGGTTTTTTCTCAGCCATTTTTTCTATAATAATATTATATAATTTTTATTTTTTTGCCGTAAATAAAGTCCATCAAGTTATTCCTTTTTTACCATTAGTGGTGAACAATTTTGATTTGCTACCCATAGGCATAGCCATTGTGCTGTTAGGGAGTTTAGTGGGAATTTTAGGGAGCATGTTTTCAGTAGGAAAATATCTAAATGTATAAAAAGAGATTAATTTCAAGAAATGAGAAAATATTTTCTATTTTAATATTAATTCTAACCTTCATCTTATCTGTGGTTTTATTCAGCTATGGGGATAGTACCGGAGATTATAATCAAAAGATAAAAGAAGAAAAACAGAGATTACAAAAGATAGAACAACAGATTAAAAGTGTTAAAAATGAAATTGAAAATTTACAAAAAGAAGAAATTGGTTATTTAGACGCGCTTCATAAAATCGAAAAACTTTTACAGGACACGGAGAAAGAATTACAAGCCATTGAGAAAGATTTAGAATTTGCGCAAAAAGAGATAAAAGAAGCAGAAGATAAAGTTGTGATAGAAAGAGAAAAACTAAAAGAAAAAACTAAACTGTTAGAAACCAGATTAAGACGGATATATAAAAACCGTTTATCCGGCTACTTGGAAATTTTCTTCAGCAGTGAAAACTTTTCGGATTTTCTTACCCGTTTCAGATATATAAAAAATATTTTATCCCTAGATGCTGAGGTGATTAATGATATTCGCTGGCAAATGAAAAAAATAGAAGACAGTAAAATGAATCTGGAGAATAGGGAGGAAATATTGAGCTTGTTAAAAAAAGAGGTGGAGAAGGAGAAAGAAAATATTGAGTTTTCGGCTAAAGCTAAAAAATCCATAATCAGCAAGATAGATTCTCAAAAGGAAGTGCATCTGAAATCTTTAAAAGAGTTAGAACAATCTTCCCAGGAAATTAAAACTATAATAGACAGAATTTATAAACAACAGGAAGAGGATTCTAAAAAAATTTCCCAGAAGGAAATCCCAACGATTGCTCTAAAACCTAAAAAGGGAATTTTAGCCTTGCCTATCCGGGGCAAATTAATTTCCGGGTACGGAAGTCAAAAAAATACTGAATTTAATACTTATACTTTTAATTCCGGAATAGATATCAGTGCTCCCATCGGTGAGGTAGTTCGTGCAGCCGGTGCAGGAGAGGTGATTTATACCGGCAATATAAAAGGATACGGACAGATAATAATTATTGATCATAGTGGAAGGATTACTACTCTATATGCCCATCTTTCCAAAATTTTAATAGATATCGGAGATAAAGTGAAAAAAGAACAAGTTATAGGTCAGGTAGGTGATAGTGGAGGTGTTTCTTCTCCCAGGCTGCATTTTGAAGTTAGGGTTGAAGGTAAACCTACTGACCCCATGAATTGGTTATAAATATGAATATTTTTAAGATTCGGCGGTGGAAAATTTGATGAAAATAAAAAGAAATAAAATAATTACCTTAATTTCAATTTTTGTATTGGTTTCTATAATAAGTGGATTTCTATTTTACGATGTTCGGGCAAATGGCAAGACTAATGAAGAGGAACTATTTACTGACTTAGAGCCATTCTTTGAAGCTTTAAATTTGATAAGATTTGAATACGTAGAGAAAGATATAGATTTAAATGCGGTTATAGAGGGAGCAATAAGAGGTATGCTTAAATCCCTTGATGACCCCTATACTCGTTATATGGACCCACAATCCCTTAAAAGGGAACAGGAAGATATGTTTTTAGGTCGTTTTGGAGGATTGGGCATAATCATCTCCATAAAAGATGACCAGTTGACTATAATTTCTCCCATTGAAGATACTCCGGCTTACCGAGCGGGAATAAAAGCAGGAGATAAGATAGTAGAAATTAATGAGAAATCAACAGAAGGAATTGAGTTAGATGAAGCAGTAAATATTTTAAGAGGAGAAAAAGGTACCGAAGTCACTCTGGGAATTAAGAGAGAAAATATTGAGGACATTTTAGAAATTAGCATCATCCGAGATATAATCGAGGTTAAAGCGGTGAAAAAGGAGATAGTTGGCAAAGATAATAACCTTGGATATATCCGAATTACTACCTTTAATGCCAATACCGAACCTGAATTAGAGGAAGTTTTGAATGGATTTAAAAAAGATAGTGATATTCAGGGAGTTATTCTTGATTTACGCAATAACCCGGGAGGGTTGTTAGATAGTGCCATAGAGGTAGCCAGTAAATTCATAAAAAAAGGACCTGTTGTCCATATTAAAGATAGAAATGGGATAGTTGCTACTATAGAATCCAAGGGAAATAAATATCCCGAATGGCCTTTATTTGTACTAATTAATGAGGGAAGCGCTAGCGCTTCAGAAATTGTAGCTGGGGCGGTTCAGGATTCCGGAAGAGGAAAATTATTAGGAAAGAGGACATTTGGCAAGGGGGTAGTGCAGCAAGTTTTTAATCTTTATGATGGTGCAGGAATTGCAATTACTACTTCTGAATATTATACCCCAAGTGAACGGTCAATAAATCATATCGGTATTGAACCGGATATACTAGTGGAATCGGTAGAAGATAGTGAACAGGATATGCAATTAAACAAAGCAATACAATTTTTGGAAGAGGAATTGAGATAATAATTAGTATATCGTATATCCCAAGAAAATAGGAGTCAGAAACTAAAAATTATTAGTATGGAGCGTGGAGCATAAAGGGGAAAGTTAGTTAACGAATTATCAATAAACCAATTCACTAACTAATTAAACAATCAATTAACCAAATTATTTAAGGAGACTTAAGTTTGAAAAAAAACCAAAGTGAAATCATTAACGTCATTGCTCTTGTAATTATTTTGATCATAGCTTTTAATATTTCTAATTTATTCAATAAGTCTATCAAGGAAGAGAATAGCTTCCGTGACCCCCAAAATACTAATCCGAAGACTAATATTAAAGTCGAATTAGAAGTAGAAGAAACTGAAGAAGTTACTTATAGCAGCGAACAATATACAGATATAATAATTGACGATTTAGCATCTTCGGAGGGAGAAGTAATTTTTTCGCCTAAAGCAGCATTTATAATAGACGATTTGGGATATGAAACAGAAGTAGCAAAAAAAATGATAGAGTTGGAATTTCCTGTTGCCCTATCTATATTACCCTTTCTTCAGTTCTCTGAATATATTGCCGAAGAAGGTAAAAAAAATAATCAAGAAATTATGTTGCATTTGCCTATGGAAGCCAATAATTCTAATGCTGACCCCGGACCCGGTGCCATTCAATCCTATATGTCGGAAGTGGAAATCAGACAAGCTGTCAGAGATTGTATTTCAAATTTCCCTTATATTATAGGGATTAATAATCATATGGGCTCAAAGATCACAGAGAATAGAAAAATAATGGAAATGATTCTTGAAGAAATTAGAGAATCTAATATATTTTTTATTGACAGTATTACCAGCAAGAATTCTATTGCCTACGAGGTTGCTCAAGAGATGGGGATTAAGTCTGCAGTGAGGTCGATTTTTTTAGATAATGAGAATGGTATGGATTATATTAAAAAACAGATGTTAGAAGTTCAAGAGACTGCCTTAAAGGAAGGGGCGGCAATCGCAATTGGTCATAGCCGGATAAATACTTTTTATGTATTAAAGAGAATGCTTCCTGAATTAGTTGAAGCTGGGATAGAAATAGTCCCAGTTTCAGAGTTAGTTAAATAAAATTTTCTCTTCACCCCACCTTGGCAGATTTACAGAATGATAAATATTTGTAGGACAGGCGTATCGCCTGTCCTAATTTCTATCTGAGTTAGTATAAACTTTAGTAGGGCTAGGGCAGTTAGATAAAAAAGAAGAAGGGTACTTCTTTTTTTTAGTTTTTCGGTTTCTATTATCTTTGCAGGATACGATTCACGAGATGCGATACTTTAATTGATAAAAAATTGTGTTATTAATGCTTTTGTATTATAATAATCGTGCTTATTATTAAAAAAATTATGGTGTTTAATGCCATTCACTAACGACTAATAAAGGATGGAGAAAGAATGGAAGACAAAAAAATACGAGTTAGATTTGCCCCCAGTCCTACAGGCATGTTGCATATCGGGGGAGCAAGGACAGCGTTATTTAACTGGCTTTATGCCAGACATTATAAAGGGACTTTTATTTTACGCATTGAAGATACCGATCAGGTAAGATCTACCGAAGAAGCGGTAAATGTGATATTGGAAGGCATGAAATGGCTGGGCTTAGACTGGGATGAAGGCCCAGAAAAAGGCGGGGATTTCGGTCCTTATTATCAGATGCAGCGCTTACATCTTTATCGGGAATATTCGGAAAAACTCTTAAAAGATAAAAAAGCATATCGCTGTTACTGTACCAGGGAAGAGTTGGCTGAAAGCAGGGAAAAAAGATCAAAAGACGGTGAAAATCCTACTTATGACAGACATTGTTTAAATCTTAGCGAAGAGGAAATAAAAAAGTATGAAGCAGAAGGCAGAAAACCGGTAATAAGACTTAAAATTCCTGCAAAAAAAATTATATTTAACGATTTATTAAGAGGCGAAGTAGTTTTTGATGGTGAATTATTGGGAGATTTTGTAATTATGAAATCAGACGGAATTCCCACTTATAATTACGCCGTAGTAATTGATGATGCCCTGATGAATATTACCCATATAATGAGGGGAGATGACCATATTTCCAATACTCCCAAACAGATATTGATTTATGAAGCTTTGGGCTTTGCAATACCGGAATTTGCTCATATTCCCATGATAATGGGTCAAGACCACACCCGGTTAAGTAAACGTCACGGAGCCACTTCAGTTATGGAATATGAAAAGATGGGTTATATCCCGGAAGCAGTAGTAAATTATATCGCGCATTTAGGCTGGTCTTCCGGTGATGACAGAGAGGTATTCACACAAGATGAATTGATCAAAGAGTTCAGTTTGGATAAGATTTCCAAACACGCGGCTGTTTTCAGCATGGATAAACTAGATTGGTTTAATAGCGAATATTTAAAGAATATGTCCATCGACTCCATAACAGAAATGCTTCTTCCTTTTCTTAGAGAAGCTAATTATATCAGGGAAGAGGAAAGTCTTTCTCCAAAAAAGAATGATTATATAAAAGAAGTGGTAAAATTATTACAGGGAAGATTTAGGAACTTTATCCAATTTATCGAGTATACAAATTATTTCTTTGTAGATGAAATAGATATTGAACCTCAGGTTTTTCAAAGCGTATTGGGGAAACAGGGCGTTTCAGATGTTTTACAGGCTTTACAAGAACAACTTTCCTCCCTTGAATATTGGAGGGAAGAAAAAATTGAAAATACGGTAAGAGAAGTTGCTGCCTCTCTGCAAATTAAAGGGGGTCAAATTATTCATCCTACCCGTGTTGCGCTGAGTGGCAAAAAAGTAGGCCCCGGTTTATTTGAAATGATGGTAGTATTAGGGAAAGAAAAGACGAATAAACGTTTAAAAGAAGCAATAGAAAAAATAGAAGATGCAAAAAAATAGGCAATTAGACTTTTCAAATAATAAAATTTAGTATAAAATATAAAAAGGAAAGATTATTACAAAGTTGAGGGATCGTCTAGTGGTAGGACACCAGACTCTGGATCTGGGAGCGGTGGTTCGAGCCCACCTCCCTCAGCCATTTGGCGCAATCGAATAGTGGTTAATTCAGCTGGCTCTCAATCAGCAAACGGGGGTTCAATTCCCCCTTGCGCCACCAATTTCTACAATAAAATATAGGTTTAAACTGAGCAGGAATTACCTGCTTTTTTTAATACGATAATCAAAAATTTTAAGCACAATTATAACAAGGAACCGCTAATTTATAATTTATGATAAAATTATTTATAATATGTTCGCAAATATAGCTTACCGGAAATATTTGGATTTTTTAGAAACAACTGTAATGTAAAATGTAGAATAAATTAATCGGCAAAACCAGCATAATAGAGAAGAGGTTGAAATGAATAATAATAGAGAAGTATTTTTAACTCCGGAAGGATTAAGGAATTTAAAAGAAGAGATAAAGTATTTAGAGGGTGAAAAAAGAATTGAAATAAAGGAAGATATTAAACAAGCTTTAGAGTTTGGAGATATTACTGAGAATGCAGAATATACTATTGCCCAAGAAGCCCAACGCTTAAATGAAATAAATATCATTAGATTAAAACAAAAGTTAAGTCGGTCCAAGATAATTAAAGAAGACCGCTATTCAGAAGGAATTGGAATTGGCAAAACTTTAAAGCTGATAAATTTGGACACTGGTGGACAGATAGAATACATTCTTGTCGCTGATGACCGGGTAGATTTTTCCCAGAATAAGATATCCTTGAATTCTCCCTTAGGGCGGGCTTTTTTGGGCCGCCAGGAGGGAGATGAGGTTGAAATTGAAGTACCTATCGGCATATTAAGATATAAAATATCAAAAATATTATAATGAAAACTAAAATATTGGAAATAAATCCCAAAAGAATAGATTTAACCAGGATAAAAATGGCGGCAGAGGAAATAAAAAAGGGTAATCTGGTTGCTTTTCCAACCGAGACGGTTTATGGTTTAGGAGCAGATGCCTACAACCGGGAAGCAGTTGCAAAAATATTCAAAGTCAAAGGAAGACCCTTTAATGATCCTTTAATTACTCATATTGCCGATATAAAAGAATTGTATAAATTGTCCGAGCAAATTCCCTCGGTAGCTTTAAAATTAGCAAAAACATTCTGGCCAGGCCCCCTTACTTTAGTTCTTAAAAAATCCGAGATAGTTTCAGATATTATAACCGCGGGTTTAGATACAGTTGCGGTAAGGATGCCTGCTGACAATATTGCTTTAAGTCTAATTAGAGAAGCACAAACTCCCATAGTGGCTCCCAGCGCTAATATCTTTGGAAGAACCAGTCCCACCAATGCCCAGCATGTTGAAGATGACCTGGGAGGAAAGATAGAGGTAATAATTGATGGTGGTAAAACGAAAGTAGGGGTTGAATCTACCGTGTTGGACGTGACCATAACACCGGCCCGGGTGCTCCGAGCCGGAGGGGTATCGGTGGAACAATTAATAGAAGTAGTCGGTGAGGTAAAAATTAGCAAGGAATTGGAAAGTAGTTTCCGTTCACCGGGGATGTTAAACAGTCATTATTCTCCTCAAGCAAAACTAATTTTAGTGGAAAAAAAGAGGGAATCCGAAGTAGAAGAAATTAGTCGCTTGGCTTCCGAATATAAGGCACGGGGATTTAAAGTGGGGATAATGGCCAAGGAAGAAAATCAGAATAAATATAATAGATTTGAAGTTAAGGTTATAGGCAAAGGCAACGAGTTAAATATCTGTGCAGCAAATCTCTTCTCAATCTTAAGAAGTTTTGATGAAGAAAGATTTGAAATTATTATTGCTGAAGGCCTGGAAGAACATGATCTGGGCTTGGCGATAATGGAACGATTAAGAAAAGCCTCTGTCCCTAAATACGAATATTAGCCCAAGCTTTCCTTTTTTTCTTCACGAAATACGCAACGCAATACGAAATTTAATTTGACAGAAGTGTAAGGGTATGCTAATATTTTGAAAAATGTTAAGGAGAAACAAAGGTGGCTATAAATAGAGAATTTGTTAAATCAATAAATTCCTTTAATTTTTATTACTACTATTATTACACCGATGTTTATACCTTAACATCTTAGTAGTTTAAAATAAGATGTCGTAGGCGTAGACATCGGTTTTGTGCCTATGACGTCTTTATATATTTATATATAAAGGTCATAGGTTTTTTTAATTCCTATGACCTTTTTTATTTTATAAGAGGTTACAATAAATAAATATTATTGCGAGTTCTGATTTTTAATGGCGCGGTAAATTTAGAGACCTGCCAGAGAACCATCCCCTGTCATGAAAAGGAGGTATATGTATGTTAGTAAGAGGGATAAGAGGAGCGATAACCGCTGACAGCAATACTGAAAGAGAAATCATAGAAAAGACAAAAGAATTATTAATCACTTTAAAAAAAGAAAATGATTTTAAAATTGAAGATATAGTAAGTATTTTATTCAGCGTCTCTTCTGATTTAAACGCTGCCTTTCCGGCTCAAGCAGCGCGGGAATTAGGCTGGAAACAGGTGCCTCTATTCGATTTGCAGGAGATAGATGTTCCGGGGAGTTTACCAAAATGTATTCGAATATTAATTCAGATAAATTGCCGGAAAAGTCAACAAGAGATAAAACATTGTTACCTGAGGGAAGCAAAAATATTAAGGAAAGATTTAATTAAAGAAACCCCAGATCAAAAAGGAGAGTGAGTCTAAATGATTATCGTGATGAACGGAAAAACCGATAACACTGATGTTGAAAAAGTAATACAGAAATTACACGAAATGGGGCATGAAGTACATATCTCCCGGGGTGAAAGGCGGATTATCCTGGGAGTAATCGGGGATGTAGAAAATTTAGCTTCCGTGCCCTTTTACGCCTTTAATGGAGTAGAAGAAATTATCCGTATTTTAAAACCTTATAAATTGGCAAGCAGGGAATTTAAGGATTTTGATACCATCATTAAGGTAAATGATGTAATTATCGGAGGGAAAGAAGTAGTAATAATGGCCGGACCTTGCGTTGTGGAAAACGAAAAACAAATATTTGAGACTGCTCATCAGGTGAAAGCTCTGGGAGCCAAAGTATTGCGGGGGGGAGCTTTTAAGCCCCGCACTTCTCCTTACACTTTTCAGGGATTAGGGGAAGAAGGTTTAAAATTATTGGCTCGAGCAGGCAAAGAAGCAAATTTAGCAGTGGTAACCGAGGTGATGTCAGTCAATCAGATTGATTTAGTCGCTGAATACACCGATATATTCCAAGTAGGCGCCAGAAATATGCAGAATTTTGTATTATTAAAAGAATTGGGTAAAATTAAAAAGCCTATATTGCTTAAAAGAGGGATGTCTGCTACTTTAGAGGAACTATTATTATCAGCAGAATATATTTTATCTCAAGGGAACTACGAAGTAATATTATGTGAGCGGGGAATACGTACTTTTGAGAATTACACCCGTAACACTTTGGATTTAAGCGCAATTCCCGCATTAAAGAGGTTAAGTCACCTGCCTATAGTCGTAGATCCCAGCCATGCTACCGGTAGATGGAGATTGGTGAGTCCGATGGCCAAAGCTGCCATAGCGGTAGGTGCAGATGGCTTACTTATCGAAGTTCATCCTGAACCCAAAAGTTCGCTTAGCGATGGTGCGCAGACTTTAAGGTTTGACACTTTTTCCCAATTAATGGAAGAGATAAAGCCGATAATTCAGGCAATAGGACGGGAATGTAGCATTCCTTCTGAAAGTGAATTGGAGAGGATAAAAAAGTAAGTGGAACTTGTCATAGAGAAAATTAAGCAATTAAAAGGAAATATATCTGTCCCGGGAGATAAATCAATATCTCACCGCTCTTTGATTTTAGGGTCTATTGCCCGGGGAGAGACTCGAATATCCAATTTTTTAAAATCGTTGGATTGCCTTAAAACATTAGAATGCATGCAGGCTTTGGGAGCAGAAATAGAGTTAGGTGAAGATAATTCTGTTAAAATAAAAGGTAATGGGCTATACGGATTACAGGAACCAAAAGATATTCTTGATGTGGGAAATTCAGGAACGACTATCCGTCTCCTAGCCGGTTTGCTAAGCGGGCAGGATTTTTATTCTGTTCTATGCGGGGATGCTTCCATCAGAAAGAGACCGATGGGAAGAGTCGTTGAGCCTCTTAGATTAATGGGAGCAGATATATGGGGGAAAAAAGATGGTCAGTTTGCTCCTCTAAGCATCAGGGGAAATAAACTCAAATCTCTTTACTACACTTTGCCGGTAGCCAGCGCTCAGGTAAAGTCAGCACTTCTGCTGGCCGGTCTTTATACTGCCGGGGAAACGATTATCCGGGAACCGCTCTCGACCAGAGACCACACTGAGAGAATGTTGGAAACTATGCAATCAAATATAAAGATTTCTCCTTTGGAAATTAAATTGACCGGTGAAAAGGAACTAAGAGGCAAGGATATTTTTATTCCCGGTGATATCTCTTCAGCTGCTTATTTTATAGCCGCGGCCGGTGTTTTAAAAGGGTCACAGATTATAATTAAACAGGTAGGAGTTAACCCTACCAGAAACGGCATAATTGAAATCTTAAAAAAAATGGGGACAAAGATTGATATTTCAAACTATCAGATAAAATCGAACGAACCGCAAGCTGACTTAAAAATAGAATATTCAGAACTAGAAGGGATAGAGATTAAAAAAGAAGAGGTGCCTTTTTTAATTGATGAACTTCCGCTTATTGCGGTTGTAGCAAGTCAGGCGCAGGGTAAAACAGTAGTGAGCGGCGCGAAAGAATTAAGAGTAAAAGAGACCGATAGAATAAAAACAATAGTAAGCGAATTAAAAAAGATGGGAGTAGATATTAAAGAAAGGGAAGATGGCTTCATGGTGGAGGGACCGTGCAAATTAGAAGGAGCAGTTTGTGAAAGCTATAATGACCACCGGATTGCCATGTCTCTAGCGGTAGCAGCTTTATTGGCCGAAGGAAAAACTGTGATCAAAAATTCGGAATGTATAGATATATCTTTCCCTGATTTTGAAGATATTTTACAAAATTTAATTTACTAGTATATAAATTTCCTTCTTTTGCAGGAGTTCGATTCATCGAACCCACAATGAAAACGGGGAGAGGATTAAGGCGGGAGTGTGACCCTGAATGAAAAAAGAAATAAACGGAAAGACTAAAATAATCGGATTGATCGGTAAAAATATAGAAAACAGTCTTTCCCCCTTTATCTATAACCAAATAATCTATAAACATTCTTTAAACTTTTGTTATCTGCCCTTCAAGATTACAGATGCCGATTTAGGCGAAGCTATACAGGGGATAAGAGCCTTGAATATAAAGGGAGTAAATATTACTATCCCTTACAAAGAAAAAGTGATTGAATTTATAGATGAATTGGAAGAATCCGCTCAGAAAATCGGAGCAGTAAATACTATTGTTAACTACAAAGGAGTTCTTGTCGGTTATAATACTGATGTAACCGGTTTTAAAAAAAGTCTTCAGGAAGCGGGAAAATTTACTGCAAAAGAAAAAAAAGCGGTTGTTTTGGGAGCTGGGGGAGCTGCCCGGGCAATAATTTATTCCCTGTTAGAAGAAAGAGCGGAAGAAGTCTGTATCTTTAACCGGACTTTGGGAAAAGCCGAAAAAATTAAGCAGGATTTTTCTCTTTTCTTTCCGAAAAGCAGTATCAGCGTATTGCCTTTAGTGGAAGAGAGTTTAAGAGGTAAAATAAAAGAAGCCCACCTTTTAGTGAATGCCACTTCTGTAGGAATGACATCCCAGGCCGAGAATACTCCTTTACTTGATGAAAAATTGCTTCACCCCAATCTCTTGGTATATGATGTTATCTATCGTCCTGCCAAGACTTTTTTTCTAAAGCAAGCGGAGAGAGCAGGGGCAAGAATAATCAACGGTTTACCGATGTTAGTTTATCAGGGAATAGGGAGTTTTTATCTCTGGACGGGAGTAAAACCGGAAGGGAAAGAAATATTAAATGTTCACAACCAGCGACTATCAACTATCTGAGAGAAGGGAGAAAATAAAAAAATGCTAAGATTTCTTGATGGGGGAGAATCTCACGGAAAATGTCTGATAGGAATATTGGAAGGATTACCGGCAGGTATTTCTCTAAGTGAAGATAAAATCAATCTTAATCTGAAAAGACGTCAAGGAGGGTATGGCAGAGGAGAGAGGATGAAGATTGAGCAAGATAAAGTAGAGATATTATCCGGATTAATAGAAGGCAAGACCATAGGAAGTCCTCTTAGCCTGATGATAAAAAATAAAGATTGGGAGAATTGGCAGGAAAAGGAATATCCTCATTTGACTATTCCTCGACCCGGGCATGCTGATTTTGCCGGTGTAATAAAACATGGATTTAAAAATGTGCGTAAAACCTTAGAAAGAGCCAGTGCCCGACAGACTGCCATAAGGGTAGCTATCGGCTCGGTTGCAAGCTACCTTTTAGAAGAATTCAATATAGAAATTTATAGTTATGTATTAAGGATTGGTCAGGTTAAAGCCCGGAGGATTACTAATTTTAATCGGGAAGTTAAAAAGGAAATTGATAAATCCCCTGTATATTGTGTAGACGGAATTGCATCAATTGGAATGTGCAGGGAGATTGATCGTGCTCGGGAGAAAGGAGACACTTTAGGAGGGGTATTTGAGGTGGTAATTACCGGTGTTCCCGTAGGTTTGGGAAGTTATGTCCAGTGGGATAGGCGTCTGGATGCTCGCCTGGCTTCAGCTTTTATGAGTATACCGGGGGTAAAGGTAGTAGAGATAGGTGAGGGAGTAGAAGCTTCGAAGAAGAAAGGTTCAGCTGTCCATGATGAAATCTTTGCACAAGAAGAATCTGAAAAAAATTCCTTTCGATATTACCGAAAGACTAATCGGGCCGGTGGCCTGGAAGGCGGAGTGACCAACGGAGAAAATATGGTGATTAGAGCCTACCTTAAACCCATACCCACTTTGCTCAATTCCCTTCATTCTATTGATTTTGAAACTAAAAAGGAAACCAAGGCAATCTATCAAAGGTCTGATATATGTGTTGTGCCGGCTGCCAGTGTAGTGGGAGAAGCAGCAGCCGGTTGGGAAATAGCTGCAGCTTTTCTGGAAAAATTCGGGGGAGATTCTTTGACAGAAATCAAGGAAAATTACGAGAACTACAGGAAGAGGCTTCAAAAGAGATGAAGAAGAATATTATCATTACCGGTTTTATGGGCACGGGCAAGAGCGCCGTAGCCCAGCAATTGGCCAGTAAGTTAAAGATGGAATTTATAGATATGGATCGGATTATAGAAGAAGACCAGGGGATGAGCATACCAGATATTTTTGCCAGATATGGTGAGAATTATTTTCGACAACAAGAAAATAAATTAGTGAAAGAGCTAATCCGGAAAGAAAATATGGTAATTGCTACCGGTGGGGGAACTCTGCTTTCTTCTGATAATGTTGAAATACTGGACCAAAAAGGTGAGATAATTTGTCTTTATGCAGATTCTAAGATCCTCTATAATCGGGTAAAAAGGAAGAACAATCGACCCCTTTTAAAAGTAGAAAACGTCTTAAGTGAAATTAACCGCCTTTTAGAAAAAAGAAAGAAGATATACGATAATATCAAGTGGAAGATTGATACTACTAATCTGAATGTTCAGGAAGTTACGGATAAAATAATAGTTCTTTTAAAGAGCAAAGGTTAAATAGATGAAAGAAATAACCGTAAAAATTACAGAAGACAATAAATATAATATTTATATTCAAAAGGGAATTCTTATAAATTTAGGTGAACATTTATCTAAAACTATGAGGAATAAAAGAATTATAATAATTACCAATCCTTTGGTAAATTGTCTCTACGGAGTTAAGCTTCTGTCTGCCCTGAAAAAAGGCGGATATGATCTTGATTTAATAGATTTAATAGAGATACCCGATGGTGAAAAACATAAATCTCTATCTACCGCAAAATATCTTTACGATGAATTATTAAAAAGGAAAGCAGATCGAACTACCGCTCTCATTGCCCTGGGGGGAGGAGTTATAGGAGATTTAAGCGGATTTGTCGCCGCTACCTATATGAGAGGCCTGCCTTTAGTGCATATTCCCACGACTCTTTTAGCCCAGGTAGACAGCAGTATTGGAGGGAAAGTCGCGGTTGACCATCCTTTTGCCAAAAATATAATCGGAAGTTTCTACCAGCCGCAAGTGGTTTACGCTGACCCCGAAGTTTTACAGACCTTATCAGACCAGGATATAAAGAATGGAATAGTGGAAGCGATAAAAATAGCAGTTATTAAATCCCCGGCTTTCTTTAAATGGTTAGAAAAAAATATTGAGCAATTATTAAAAAAACATAGAGACCTGCTGTGTGAACTGGTTGAAGAAGCCGTTTTTTTAAAAGCGGATATTGTTTTAAAAGACCCCCGGGAAAAAGGATTGCGCAAGGTGTTAAACTTTGGACATAGTATCGGCCATGCCCTGGAAGCAGGAGTGGGATATCAAGATTTAAGTCATGGAGAAGCAGTGGCCTGGGGTATGTTGATTGAAACTAAAATTGCTCGCAATAGAGGAATATGTTCACAAGACTTTGAGGAACAAATAAAACATATCCTATCATTCACGTCTACCTCTCTGTCATTCCCGCGAAAGCGGGAATCTAATTCTACATTTAATTACATTAAAAATATAGACTACAATCAGTTCTGGGAGACGTTAACTTTAGATAAAAAAAATACTCAGGGCAAAATAACCTTTATTTTGCCGGAAGACTTGGGGAAAGTCAGTCTAATTGACAGTATAAACCAAGAAGAAGTAATAAAAGCTTGGGAAGAATTTAGAAAGGAGTGGAAAATATGTTAAAGATTGGAATAATTAATGGACCGAATTTAAACCTACTCGGAAAAAGAAATCAAAAAATATACGGAAATTTAACCATGGAAGAGATGAATCACAAAATTGAATCTTTTGCCAAAAAGGAAGGTATTGAGCTAATCGTAAAACAATCCAATTTCGAGGGAGAAATTATTGAATATATTCAGCAATTTTCTTCCCGGGTTGATGGCTTAATTATTAACCCCGCAGCTTACACTCATTACAGTTATGCTGTCGCCGATGCTCTTACTGACTGCTCAATTCCCACAATTGAAGTTCATCTTTCCAATATATTTTCCAGAGAAGACTTTAGGAGAGACTCTGTTACTGCTCCCGTTTGTTTCGGGCAGATTGCCGGATTCGGTTACCTGAGTTACATTCTTGCTATCCATGCACTTCAAGATTTATTAAAGAAAAAACCGGAAGAAGTTTAATAAAATAATTCCAATTCTATCATTACGAGGAAGTAAAACGACCGAAGCAATCTCTACATCAAATGCAGGACAGGCATCTCGCTATCTATTCAAATGTAGGGACTTGATTCATCAAACCCGCTTCAATCTCTATGTTATTCCCAGCGGAAGCAAGAATCCGTAAATAAAGGAGAGAATCAAAATGGAAGGGGAAAGTGACTTTAATTTTCACAAAATAACTATCATTGGTGTAGGCTTGATTGGCGGTTCCCTCGGTTTAGCCTTAAAAGAAAAGAACCCGAATTTCAAAATTACAGGAATAGATAAACTGGAAATAATCGAAAAAGCGATTACCCGGGGGGCTATCGATGAAGGAACAGTTAATCTTGAAGAAGGAGTGAAAAAAGCCGACATAATAGTTATTGCTACACCTGTAAAAACAATTTTAAATATATTAACTCAAATCAATCCATTTCTTAAAAAAGGATGTATAGTAACCGACACCGGCAGTACCAAGAAGAAAATTGTGGAAATAGCCGATAGAGTGCTTCCCGAAGATATATTCTTTGTGGGTGGTCATCCTATGGCAGGTTCAGAAAAATATGGAATAGAGTTAGCAGAGCCTCGTCTTTTTCATGATAAAACCTATATCATAACTCCTGCCTATAAAAGTAATTTAGAAACACTGGAAAAAATATCTTTATTAATCAAGATGATAGGCGCAAAGAAACTGATATTAGATCCTCTCGAGCACGACAGAATTGTAAGTGCAGTGAGTCATCTGCCTCAGATTATCGCGGTTTCCCTGGTAAATGCAATAGATGAATTGGTTTTGCAGGAAAAAAATAATAATTATTTCAAAGCGGTCGGAGAGGGATTTAAAGATATGACAAGAATTGCCTCCAGTTCTTATCAAATATGGGAAGATATCTGCGAAACCAATCAAGAAAATATTGTGGAAATGATTAGGGAATTCAGAAATTATCTTGGAGCAATAGAAGATAAACTCAAAAATAATCCTAACAGTTTAAAAGAAGAATTTCAAAAAGCCCGTAAACTAAGAAAAACCATATAGAATATAATGCGTACTAAGTATTTGTTTTTATAATTTCAGAAATTTAATTTTATTGCTCATTGCTTATTACTTGTTATGTATTTTAAGCGAGATACGAATTTATTCTGAATATTGGATCCTGGTTCCTGATTCCTGATTTGTATCTTTTCTTCTCTTTTTTAACTAAATACTATTACTTGGTACTCGATACCCGATACTGTTTTTATTGAGAATTTCCCTCATTTATGCTATAATTTAACTGCGGAAGAAAGGGAAAAATTATGAGCTTAACCAATAAAGATGAAGTAAAAAACGTAGCTGTAAACAGAAAAGCAAGACACGATTACCATGTATTAGACTCTTATGAGGTTGGGCTGGTATTAACAGGAACAGAAGTAAAATCTTTAAGGGAAGGTAAAGTTAGCTTAAAGGAAAGTTTCGCTCAATTTGAAAATAACGAACTTTATATAATGAGTATGCATATTTCCCCTTACACCTTTGGCAACATATTCAATGTTGACCCCAGAAGGAAACGTAAATTACTTATGCACAAAAGAGAGATCAATCGTTTAAGGGGGCAGGTTGAGGAGAAAGGTTTAACCCTGGTGCCTTTACGAATCTATTTTAAAAAAGGTCACGCCAAGATCGAATTGGCTCTGGCCAAGGGTAAAAGATTATACGATAAACGGGAAGCATTGGCCGAAAAAGATGCCCGAAGAGAAGTGGAGAGAGAATTGAAAAGAAAAGAATGGGGGCGATAGGTTTCGACAGGGATAAGAGAGGTAAGAACAGCGGGTCGAGGTTCCATGTCCTCGTAAAACCGTGGAAAAAAAATAAAAGCTGATAATAGACAATTAGCATTTGCAGCCTAATTAGGCTGTACGTCTGTATAGGTCTTGTGTCTACGAGACCTTTATGGGTGTAACATAAAGTAGACTATCTTCTACCTTATTGCCCTGGGAGGTAGAAGAGAAAATTAAGGGCTGGTTCAATTTACATCCTGTCTATGGGAGGTAAAGAGAGCGAGAAAAAAATCATAGACTACACTCGTAGCGGTTCTTACTGAAATATCTTTGGACGCGAGTTCGAATCTCGCCGCCTCCATCATTCATAGATAAATATTAGCCCTTTGGCATTTCGCTGAAGGGCTTTTTTGTTTTTTATAAATTATTTTCCAGAAAAAGAAGGATTTTTATATAGAATTGTAGTATAAAGAAAACAGTCTATTAAAATTAAATATTGTATTCTGTATGAAGGTAACAGGAGAGACCTTTTCTTATTTGGAAAGGGAGCCGAAGAGGCAAGATACTAAAGGTATCTAAACTTTCAGGCAAAAGGACTGTTACCAGACAGAACTCTGGAGAGCTTTATACTAAAAAGCACCGACGGGGCAATTCCTAATTTTTAGGAAAACCCTTACAGAGTTTACTAAAAAGAATTATTTCCTAATGCTTTAGGAAGAATCTTTCAGGTAGAAAGACAGAGCAGGAGAGTGATATAATTATTTGTTATATTCTTTTTTTTACTTGCTTTAAACATTTAAGAATAATATGTATTACTTTCAAGTAGTGTTTACACTTTGTGTTCTTTCCTATAGAAAAATAATACTATCTATAAGGTTAAAGGTAAAGCATATTTTCGCTTACCATCCAAGAATTTGTGATAAGGGATCTTCCCCTTTAATCTGTAACCTTGATTCGTTCTTTTAAAATTATAATAGGTCATAAATTGATCCAGATCACCCTGTAACTGGGACAGAGAGACATAGACCTTCTTCATCATCGCTATCTGGTAAAACTCTTCCAGCAGTGTACGATTGAACCGTTCGACCATCCCATTGCTCTGCGGGCTTCTCGGTTTAATCCGGGTATGCCTGATATGATTCTTTTTTAAGAAGGTCTCATACCCATGTTGACCATTTGGCCAATGAGTGGTATATTCCTTGCCATTATCGGTTAGAATTCTATCTACTGATATATTAAATTGTCTGTATATGGGAAATACCTTTGTCTTTAAGAAATCAATCGCACTGGTAACTGTTTTATCCGTATAGACCTTGGCAAAACCAAAACCAGCATAAGCATCGATACCGGCCTGTTGGTAAATCCTACCCAATCCCTTAATCGTACCGACATAAAAGGTGTCCTGACAAAAGAGATAACCGGGGTAATGGGCCTGAATATGCATCCTCTGCCGTTTTACTATCTCTCTGAGATATCTCTCGGTGACCACTGAATTATCGGATTTCTCCTGGGCATAGAAGAGCCGGTCAAGACGATGATTTAATTGTTTTCGGCATAAAACCTTGTAGATACCGGTATCACTGATTACCATCCCTTGCTGTTTGAGTTCATGGGCAATCCTCTTCGGTCCATACGTTGGGTAATTGATTATATAATTGAGAATGATCGCCTCACAGTCTGGTTTGATCTGGTTAGGCATCTTGGGTTTTCTTTTGACTTTATCCTGTAACCCCAGATAGCCTAATTGACTGAATCTTCTTAACCACTTGTAATAAATGGTTCTGGATAAATTTAATACTTTGCAAGTATAAGTAATATTCTTGTTTTCTCGTGCATGTTGCAGTACACTGTATTTGTAACTGGCTATACGTTCATCTTTGGTCATGTGTGCTGTTCTCCTCCCTACATTTGAATATTGTTTGCTTATCAATATTCTATAGGAAAGAACACATGCATGACCACTTTTATTTTATTGAAAGTGTAAACACAACTCGAACTTAGTACAAATAATACAATAAAGAAAAGTATTTATACTATTAAAGGGTTCAAGCCGAAGTTTGCATCTCGTGAGGCTTACAGATATCGTTAACTGTTAAAAAATAATTCAAAAATAAATGTGAGGTTCTAAATGAGTAAAAAAAGTAGTACCGGGCAAACAAAAAATCCTCGGTCGGGACATTATGTTAAAATTGATAGAGAAAAAGGTAAAATAATTTCCCATAAAAAATCAGAAGGTCCCTATAAAAATGTGCCTATAATTAGAAAGAGAGATAAATGATTAACTATAATCTAATTGTTGGTGACGTTTATTCAAAAATGATTAAATACAGACCTAAGACTTGTTTTATGATGACTAAATTGGGGAAACCAATTCCACCAAAAATAAACAATATGAGGAAAACGGTAGAAAAATACCTAAAGGACCACAAATTTGAGATTATAGATGCTTCTAGTGAAGTAACAGGTAGAGATTTCCTATTCAAAATATATGAATTGATTTTATCAGTTCCATTAGGAATTGCATTAATTTCAGAAGAATTAAATCTCACAACAATCGCAAATATTTTCTATGAAATTGGTCTTCTACAAGCTCTAGGAAAAGAAACATTAATTATAAAAACAGAAGAATGTGATATTCCCTCTGATTTTATAAGAACGGAACATATTGAATATGATAGGAAATTTAAAAACAAAATAAATAAATATATTAAAACATACTTCGAACTAGCTGAACATTACGAATTATTAGGTTGCGAACTTATAAAAAATCCGATCACATCGATAGATTATTTGAAAAGATCACATTTGATGACTGGTGAAAGCAAGGCTAAAAATAAAATGAATAAAATAATTTTGAGTTTATTCAGCCCAAAATGTTTTACTAAAGAAATTCAAAAAAATATAAAAAATCTAATAACCAGTTAATAGGATATTAACAGTTAGTGCTGGGGGATTAGAAGCTTTTTGAGAGTCAAATGATACAACAAGCGACGTTTTTTTTAATAAAAAAGAAGGATCTTCAAAGGAATAAATTATAAATAAAATTTAATATTGTAACCTGTATGAAGGTAATAGGAGAGACCTTTTCTTCTATTTAAAAAAAGAAGAGGAGCCGAAGAGGCAAGATACCAAAAGTATTAAAACTTTCAGGCCAAAGGACCGTTACCGGACAGAACTCTGGAGAGCTTTATACTAAAAAGCACCGACGGGGCAATTCCTAATCTTTAGGAAGACCCATACAGAGTTTACCAATAAAATTATTTCCTAATTACATAAAAAGAATCTTTAAACAAAATGACAAAGCAAAGAATTAGTAAAAAATTATTTACTCTTTCATTTTTTTTGTAAAATAAAATTTCAAAAAGGTACAATATTATCTTTTTAAATTGAAATGATTTATAATATATTTTTATTTGGCTAATTTGAATATTTGACTTTATATACCAAATATGGTATATATAATATAGTGGTTTAAGGTAAAATGAATGATTCCCAAATATAATGAAAAAAATGGATATCTACCTAATGGAATACATAAAGCTAATTTGAAAGAAATAAATAAAAGATTTGGGTCAGAATCAGTGCGACGTAAAAATTTATTTATGAATGTAAGTCCCCTAATTAAATTATTATCTAGAAATTCAAACAAGAGTTCAATAAAAAAATTTATTTTAGCTGGTGACTTTATTACTAATGTTATGTGCCCCGAGAATATTCAGTGTATTTTATTTGTAAAAGAAATATACTTTTCAAATTCTCCATTACCAAAAGAGGTATTTAAATATGGCAAAAAACCTGGAATCTTTATTTCTATTTATACAGAAAAAGAAAGTGATAATTACGAAAAAATGATTGATTATCTTCGTCATGATAAAGATAAAAAACGAATGGGTATACTGGAGGTTAAATTATGATTAAAAATGATCGACAGCATAAATATATTAAAAAGATTTTATTGAATTTGAAGAAAGAATTAGAAGAAATAAAAAATAAATATGCTACAGATAGAAAAAAAATAAAATATCTTTCGCAAGGACTTATTAAGCATATTTTACAACTTGAAAGAGAAATAAAAGAATATGAGGACATAAAAAAGAATCTCTTTCTAGATAGTGAAAAAATTACTGAATTATATAAAATAAGTCAATCTTTAGCAAAAATTCGTATTTCCAGGGGAATTACGCAGAAACAAATGGCAAGAAAGGTGGGATGTAAGCAATCTGATATTTCTCGATTAGAACGTGAAGGTTATTGTGGTTATACAATTAATCAACTAAATAAGATAGCGAAAGCCCTTAATGTTAAAATTGAAATAAATCTAATTCCGGAAGAAAGACTAGCTGAAGGAAAAGTGGCTCAATCTCTTTATAATTGGATTTTACCTACAACCAATCAATCACGTTATGACCGGTTTTTTGAAGATGTATGCTTTGATGATTGCGTTTTTTGCTTTACGAGACCGAGGAAGCACCTTAGAGATAAACATCTTTTATTAACACAATTAGATAATACTGCATCAGCACAACTTTTTCAAAATCCGCTTTTTTACAAGGAAGAAATAAAAAAGTTAGATGAAGAAGAAGATGAGAAAATACTTTCTTCAGCTGAGTAAAATAATTTTTATCCATCAAGGAGATATTTAATATGAAAATTTCAAAACAATACAAGAAAATTATTATTGAAGAATTTTATAATGTGGCAAAAAAAATGAAACAATCTAATGATCTCACTGAAAAAATGTTTTTTTTCAGTGCTACTTACGCTGTTATAAATAGAGTTTTTAATATTGAATTTAATCCTACCCTTATTTTTATTCATATGGTTCTTAATAATGCATATACAGCAATTATTGGAAGGATAGAGGCCGAAACAAGAGGACAAAGCATAGCGATAAAAATTCCAAAAGAATTTTTTAATATTCTTGAGGAAGCAATTATTGATATAGCAAACAGTATAAATAAAGATAATAAGAACGAATTATTTGAAGCTCTTCAAAAAATAACAAATCTTAGCTATTTAACTACTGGAAATGGATATTACCTTTTTACACAAGGAAAGCTGACAATTTAATATTTTCATATTTAAAAACTTGAATATGCTCTTACTTTTAAACAATATCTTATATAAATATTTTTTATAAAACAAAAACCGATATAGGTTTTAATATTTTGATAAATGCTATATTTTTTTTAAATAAATATTGCAAAAATTTCCATAATTGTATATGTTTTAATTTTTTACTCTTTGTCATTTGACGGAGAGTTTTTATTTTAAGGGAAAAAATATTTTTTTATAGTATATAGGATATAGAAAATTTTAATCATTAAATTCAGAAAGGAGTAAGCCATGGACGAGCAAAAAGAGAAGTCTAATAAATGTTTGATGTGTGATAGAGAAACTCATAATAATCTAAAATATTGCATACTCCATGCAAAAGCAGAAGAAAAGAAGGAAGATGATTTTATTAAAAAATTGAAAGAATATATAAACATTCAGGAAGAAGATAAGCATTATAACTTTAAATATTTTATCTTTATTGGAAATTTAAACTTTAAAAAAGATCTAAATATTAATATTTTAGAAAATGCAGACTTTGAAGGTGCAACTTTTCTAGGGACTGTAGACTTTGAAGGGGTGACTTTTAAGGAGTATATTGGCTTTAGAAAGACATGTTTTAAAAAAGATTTAATCTTTGCGAAAAATATCTCTCAAGGAACTGTAAATCTTGAAGAAATAACATTTCAGGGAAATGCAGACTTTAAAGAAGCAACTTTTCAGGGGATTGTAGAGTTTGAAGAAATAACATTTCAGGGAAATGCAGACTTTGAAGGTGCGATTTTTGAAAAAGATGTAAATTTTAATAAAGTAACTTTTAGAGGAGATGCAGACTTTGAAAAAGTAACTTTTAGAGGAGATGCAGACTTTCAGATAAATTATTTAGTAAAAGACATAAACTTTTCAAAAATTAATATATTATATGGAAAAAAATTAATTCTTAAAATAGATAATAGTAAAGGAGATATCTATTTTGAACGTGCCTGCTTAGAAAATGTCTATTTAGACATAGGTTTAAGTTCGGGTATATCGATTGATTTTACAGATGTGCTGCTAAACAATACAAAATTGGAAAAAGAAAAAATAGAGAATCATATACTCCAGGAAGAAAAGAAAGAGTTTTCTGAAGCTAAACAAGTCTACTTGCTTCTAAAAAATAATTTCCATATCATTGGAAGATATGATGATGAAAGTTGGGCTTTTAGGAAAGAAAAGGATATGCAAAGATTTGCTTATTTTAAAAACAGTAGATATTTAAAGTGGATTATTTCAGTTTTTTTAAATTTTTTATATGGATATGGCGAAAAACCTTTAAAAGTTCTACGTTTTGCAATTATTATAATTTTATTTTTTTCATTTCTTTATTTAAATTATGGAATTTCAGTATTTATTCCAGAAATTAGAGATATTAAGTATGATTTTTTTCAAAATATTTGGTTAGGTATGAGGAATCCTAAATTATTGAGTAGTATTATAATAAATTTTCCTTGGGGAGATTATTTGAATTCTTTGTATTTTAGCCTTACAACTTTTGCAACCTTAGCTTTTGGCAATATAGGACCACTAACTATTACAAGTAAAATTATTGCTGGAATTGAATCATTTATTGGTCCCTTTACAATTGCTTTATTTGTCTATACTTTTGCAAGGAGAACAGGAGGAAGGTAAATAAAAAAGTATTTACATTTATACTTAAATGTGAGTATTGAGTAACTATAATTATTAAATGTGAATTATTTCTTTTAGTTTTAGATATATATTCTTTCAGTTTCATCATTCATACAAAAATTGCGAAAAATAGTTTTACGGGTAAGCCAAGATATTTTCCAGCCTTTTGGCATTTGCTAAATGGCTTTTTTAGTTGAAAGATTAAGAATATATTATTAATGAAATTTTAAAAAATATTTAAGATAATTTAAGATTAATATTGAATTTAACCTTGACTTTATATAGTTGTAATTATATAGTTGTAACTATAGTTTTTAGGTTATGGTAGATATTAGTATTGTCATTCAAACAAAAGTTGCGAAACTCGTCTACTATGCTCCACCAAATCCTTGATATTAAAGCCTTTCAGCGATTTAACTGAAGGGCTTGTTTGTTTTGTAAATTATTTTGCAAAAAAAAGATTTTTTAAAATAGGTGTAGTATTTTGTAAATAGTGTGAATTGATATACACACTGAATTAGAATTAAATATATCGCTGTATGAAGGTAACAGGAGAGACCTTTTCTTTCCATCATAAAAGGAAAGGAACCGAAGAGGCAAGATACCAAAAGTATCAAAACTTTCAGGTAAAGAGACTGTTAACAAACAGAATCCGTTAAGAATTATTTTTAAGAGCACCGAAAGATAATTCTTTGACTTTAAAAAGTATATTAAAATTTAATCTTTAATTAATGATACCCTCATCATTTGACGATAGATTAATTCAGGACCTCTAAAAAGCTGAAAAAGAAAAACTCTCTAAAAGGATGATCTGTTAAATTCTAGGTTTAAGACAACTCTCATTATCAATAGAATATCGGTTTTGTCTAATCAATATAAATTTAGATTGATTAGTTGAATAACTTTATTAAGAAATATTTTAGTTTAAAGAGATTTAAAATAAACGAGGATAAAAAATTTTCTTAAATAGTAAAGGCTACCAATTCAATAGTCTATTAATTTTTTGGATTGTCCTCGAAGAAAAAAGAGCGAGCTAATAAAAAGATGAATAAATTCATTAGGGATTAATAATATAATAGTAAGCTAAAATACTTCCAGTTGGCGCAGATTCTACAAAAATAAATAAGAGATGAATTGTAATAATTCTGAATAAATTTTTGAAACTAACACATGAAATAAGTATATTATGATTTCTTTTTGGATGAGGTTAAAGAGTATAGTGTAAATTACACCCGTAGCGAAAGAATAAGCTACAATAATAATGCTTAAGATAGTAGTTTGGCTGGTATATGTATAGAAAGGATTTTTAATAACCAAAAGGACAGAAAACCACAAATTTAACGTGAGTTTTTCACAAGGAGTAAGGTAAAAATGGGAATAATTAGAGATGGCAATTTGTGTTATGGTTGCAAAACATGCCAATTAATATGTTCCTTCCATCACACAAAAGCCTTCTGGCCCGAAAAAAGCAGCATAAATGTCTTACGTAATCCCCAAAATGGAACCATAAAATGGTGTATAAAAACAACCTGTGATAAGTGTTCAGATGAAGTAGAGCCCTTATGTGTAAAATACTGTGTATATGGAGCTCTTCATATTTCGCAAGAAACCCATCAAAGAAGAGGTAAAAACCTATGATTAACAAAGGAGATATTAATGGTTGTCTTGCGGGTAAAATTTTACGAATAGATTTAGCAGATCAGAAGATATGGACTGAGAATACTAGAATATACGCAGAAAAAACATTAGGAGGCAGAGGAATTAATTCCCTAATTATGGTCAATGAGCTATCCTGTAATGTGAAATGGGATGATTCGGAAAACCTACTTTGTTTTGGAGTAGGAAGTTTAGTTGGTACTTTAGCCCCCGGTGCGTGTAGAGTAGATATTTCTACCGTTAATGTATTTAACGGTGGTAAGGGCTCAGCAAATGTCGGTGGTTTTTGGGGCCGGAGCTAAAATATGCTGGTTATGATAACCTTATCATTAATGGAAAATCAAGAGAACCAGTTTATTTGTATATCAATGATGATGAAATTAAGATTAGAAAAGCAAATTTCCTATGGGGTAAAGATATTTATGAAACGGAAAATTTATTACTTAAGGAAATTGGTGATGAATATATAAAAATTGCTTGCATCGAACCAGCAGGAGAAAATAGAGTAAGAGGTTCGGCTATTATTATGGATACATCAAAAGCTGCGTGTGGATCGGGTGTAGGCTGTGTAATGGGAGATAAAAAACTTAAAGCTATTGTAGTTCGGGGTCATGGAAAAATTAAAGTTGCACATACGAAGAAATTTATGCAGGTGATTGCTAAGTGTTATAAACAATGTCAAGAAGAACCTAGTGCTAAAATCATGCGTAAAGCCCCTTTTAATAAGTATACTGATTCTAACTTAGAAAATTGGGATAATGCCATAGTTGTTAAAAACGGCCAGGATGATTATTGGGAAAAAGAAAAGAGAAATAGATTGATGAATCATACAACGGGCATTCCGAGTATGCAAAAAAGAGTAGGAGCTTGTTATTTATATCCTATTGGATGTATGCCTTTTTTGAAAATTAAAAAAGGAAAGTATAAAGATGTTCAAGGTGAAGGATTTTGGGTTAATACAATTTGGGGACATGCTTGCAGATTTGATATATCAGATCCAGAATCAGTGATAAAAGCTTGGCTTCTAACTAATAAATTGGGGTTAGACGGTGATTATGTTGCCGCAGGGCTTTCCTGGATTTTGAACTATATGAAAAAGGAATCATAACAAAAGAAGATACTGGTGGCTTAGAATTAGATTGGGGAAATAGTGAAGCTTTAATAAAAATGATTAAAAAATTAGCTTACAGAGAAGGAATTGGGGATTTGTTGGCTGATGGTATGGTGGAAGCTGCTCAAAAGATTGGCCGTAATTCAGAATACTATCTTATTCAGGTAAAAGGGCAGCCTTCAATTGAACCTTTTCGTATTCCCAAGGGTTGGGCACTTGCCGTATCTACGTCACCTGTTGCAGGGAGACATCTAAGAGGGGCAACTCGAGGAAATAAGAGATATGGTCCTAAAAATCCACCAGATAATTTTAATATAATAGATTACCAAAATCAAGCCAAGGGTGTAGTCTGGCAGGGGAAGACTAAAGAATTAGAAGATAACCTGGGCATTTGTAATTATGTAGGGACTTGGTCTGGAGCGAATTTTCTTACGGTAACTAATTTTAAAGAACTTATTAACGCTGGAATGGGACTTAATTTGACTGAAGAAGAATTGATGGACTATTATGCAGTTATCGGGAGAAATCTTGAAAAATCATTTAATGCACTTCATACTAATTTTTCTCGCGAAGATGATCTCCCACCTAAAAGATTTCAAGAGGAAGAAGTGAAAAATGGACCGTATAAAGGGTTTAAAATTGACAAAAATAAATATAGTGAAATGCTTGATGAATTTTATCAGCTTTGGGGATGGGATAAAAAAACGGGAATGCAAATCGGGACAGTTTTAAAGAGACTTGGGTTAGAAGATATTGCAAAGAAACTTTCCAAAAAGGGAAAAATAATATTAAATGAGTAGAAAGTTAACAATAAGTTAAATATAATATAAGACAATTGCCAAAAACCTGATAAAAATATTGTTCAAGAATCGATAAAAAACCCCTATTTTGAATTAGAGCAGAATAAGATTGTAAATAACTTCCAATAAAACCACCAAAAAACAAATATTTTTTATTTTAATAAATAAAAAATGATTTCTTACTCCTTGTATTAATTTATAAAAATGATTGATACATTAGTTATATCCAATTATTGCAATTATTTCAATAAATTAGAGGACAATTACAGGTATTACTAAAAATTTTCTCTAGAAATTAATATTTTTATAAAAAAATTTGACAAACTGATTTCTTATCTATTATAATCATATATAATATATAATATACGATTGAAATAGAAAGGAATTGATAATACTTGCTCAAAACTAATTTAGTCAATCAAATTTATGATTTAATTATTAAAAAGATAATAAGCAGTGAAATAAAAATGGGTGAAAAAATTATCATCTCATCAATTGCTAAAGAGTATAATGTAAGTCCTACTCCTGTTAGGGAAGCCTTGAACAAATTAACTAAAGAAGGATTGGTAGAAAATATACCAAATGTTGGCAATTTTGTATTTAAATTGAACGAGAATGACATCAAAGAAATTTTATATATTAGAGAATTGCTTGAAAAAAGTTCGTTAAAATTTGCGATATTGAAAGAGGATAAGCGAGTATTTATAAAATTATTAGATGATTTTAAAGAATTGCAAAATGAAAAAGATAAAATGGAAAGAAGTAATAGATTTCACCACCTGGATACAAAACTTCATCTTTCAATTATTACTAGCACCGCTAATCGTCGTTTATTTAAAATGTATAAGAGAATATTTGATATTTTGTTTGTTTTCATTTTAAAAACACATCATGGTGATGAGTACTATGGACAAAATTTCGATCATTGCATTCAATTATTAGATGCAATAATAAACAAAGATTGTGTGCGGGCAAAAGAATTTTTAGAAATCCACTTTAACCATACTAGAAATAATTTAAAAAATTATTTTCAAGTGGAGTAGCCCCTTGATATCTAAAGAACTTTTTCTTGATATGCATTTATTTATATTATTGCTTTTAAAACCATTAATATTACACGTATGAATGTTTGTTGATAAGAATAAATAAGTTATAACCATACATTAGTTTTCCTATTGATAGAAAATTAGGATAATAAATATAATAAATAGTGATACAATGCTTTCAAATTTTTTAAGGATAAAGCGCATGTTTTTATTATTTATAGATTACCGGTTGAAATTAAAGAATATATTCTAATAGGAGAACTTGGATAGTTATGAATAAAATAATTCTGGCTAAAATGGGTTTGGATGGACACGATAAAGGCATAAAAATTATTGCAAAAAGTCTAAGGGACACAGGAAATGAGGTAATCTATTTAGGTCTCAGACAAAGTGCTGAAGCTATCATCCAAGCTGCTATCCAAGAAGATGCAAAAGTGATTGGAATCAGTGTTCTTTCTGGGAATCATCTCTCCCTGGCTAAGAAATTAGTCTCCTCCATGAAGGCGAACCAAGTGAATTTTCGTATATTATTCGGTGGGACAATTTCCTGGGGAGATATCAGTATTCTAAAGAAATTAGGAATCACAGATGTATTTCCAGTTGAAAGTAATCTGAAGAAAATTCTGCAAGCATTTCAAGTCGAAAAACCTAAAGAGCATGATTCTACCTTTCCTATACCTGAACATATCGACTCTATCTTAAAAAAAGTTGAAACTGATGTTCGGACTGACTCGAATATACCGGTAAAGATAAGCTATACACAAAAAGACATTACTTCTTTTTGTGAGAAAGAAGATTTGGGTCTTCCCGGTCACTACCCATATACGCGAGGCCCTTATGAAACGATGTACCGGGGAAGAGTGTGGACGATGCGACAATATGCTGGCCTGGGAACAGCTATAGAATCAAATCGGAGATACCAATATCTTCTAAGTCAAGGACAGACAGGGCTAAGTGTAGCCTTTGATTTACCTACTCAGCTGGGCTTTGATTCAGATTCTTCAGAAATAGCCGATGAAGTCGGCAGAGTTGGAGTAGCCCTTGATACAGTAGAAGACATGTATACCTTATTCGAAAATATCCCCTTGGATAAAGTAAGTGTCAGTTTTACGATCAATTCCACAGCAATAATTATTTTTGCTATGTTTATGGTTATGGCTGAAGAAAGAGGTTATGATCCAAAAATGCTGAGTGGTACAGTCCAGAATGATATGATCAAAGAGTTTTTATCAAGAAATACTTTTATTTTTCCCCTAAAGCCTTCTTTGAAATTAACGGCGGATATTATTGCTTTTTCCAGTCAATACTTACCTAAATTTAATCCCATCAGCTGTGCAGGTTATCATATTAGGGAACTAGGTGCCAATGCTATCCAAGAATTAGCTACGACATTGGGGGCGGCTACTGTCTATATTCAGGAAGTTCTCGAAAGAGGGATACCCGTCGACCATTTTGCTCCTCGTTTGTCTTTTGAACTTGCATGCCATCAGGATTTTTTCGAAGAAATTGCCAAGTTTCGGGCAGCCCGAAGAATGTGGGCAAAAATCATGAAACATCAATTCAAGGCAAAAAATGAAAAATCCTTAAAATTTAGGGTATTCTCAGGAGGCAATGGTATTTCCCTTACCGCCCAGGAACCACTTAATAATATTATCAGAGGGGCTTTTCAATGCTTGGCAGGGGCACTGGGTGGTTCACAGGCAATTCATGTCCCAGCCTATGATGAGGCTTATGCCATACCTAGCCAGGAATCCGCTCTTATCTGTTTAAGAACTCAGCAAATTACTGCTTATGAAACTGGAATTACTAAAACCGCTGATCCCTTGGCAGGATCCTACTACATTGAACATCTGACCTGTGAACTTGAGAAGAAGGCCAATGAATTAATGCAAAAGATGGATAAAATGGGTGGCTTGGTCAAGTGTATTGAAACCGGTTGGATTATGGATGAAATCATTAAGGCAGCCTACCAAAAACAGCAAGCAATCGATGCAAGAAGAAAAATTATAGTCGGGGTAAACCGATTTACTTCCAAGCGTCCAGACGGGAAAGAAATTCAGATAGAAAAAATATCGTCATCCATTTTAAACAACCAAATAAAAAAATTAAAAAAGGTGAAGAAGGAGAGAGATTATCTACAGGTGAAAACAAAGCTTAACCAACTCTCGCAAGCCGCCTTAGGTAGTGAGAATTTATTCCCTTTCATTTTGGAAGCAGTCAGGGTGAGGGCAACTGTTGGAGAAACGGTGTGTGCTCTGAAAAAGGTGTATGGAGAGTATAAAGGGATATAGGAGATGGGAATGAATAGTTTAAAAGGTATAAAAATAATTGATATGACTCAATTTCTATCGGCTTCCTATGGTACTCAGATTTTAGGTGATTTAGGGGCAGATATTATCAAAATTGAAAGACCGGGTATCGGAGAAGTCTATCGGAAATATGGTCCGAAATTTATCAATGGTGAGAGCACTAGTTTTTTAAGTATGAATCGAAATAAGCGAAGCCTTTCTCTAAATTTAAAACACAAGAAAGCCTTAAAAATAGTACAAGGTCTGATTAAAAAATCTGATGTATTTGTCGAAAATTTTAAGCCGGGAAAATTGAAGAAATATACCTTAGATTATGAATCCGTTAAATCGATTAATCCGAAATTAATCTATTGCTCTGTTTCCGGTTACGGTTCTACCGGACCTTATGCTGGAAAGGGCGGCTTTGACTTGGTTGCTCAAGGCATATCTGGGATTATGGCTGTCACCGGTAAAGAAGATGGTCCTCCCGCAAAAGTTGGATATGCCATTACGGATATCGGTTCCGGAATGTATGCTACCATAGGTATCTTAGCTGCGATTATTGCGAGAGAAAAAACAGGTGAAGGTCAATTTGTCGACACCTCCCTATTTGAAACCGGGGTAGCTTGGGGTATGATGTCGGCCTTAAATTATTTTGCCGATGGAACCATTCCAAAAAGAATGGGTTCAACAAGCCCGCAGAATGCCCCCTATCAAGCCTTTGAAACGAAAGATGGTGCATTTACAATGGGCACTGGCAATGAAGATTTATGGCAGAAGTTTTGTAATATTTTTAACCTTATATTCCTTTTAGAAGATTCCAGATTTTCTAATAATGCCTTAAGAGTGAAAAATCAAAGAGTCCTTGCGAAGAAAATTCAGAAGGTAATGAAAAAACTTAGTACTCAGGAATGCATTCAGCGGTTGGAACAAGTGGGCATTCCCTGTGGGCCAATTAACACTTTAGATCAGGTGTTAACTGATCCTCAAGTCCTGGCAAGAAATCTAATTTTAGAGATGTATCATAAGAAAGCAGGTAAGATCAAAACACTTGCCTTTCCAGTAAAATTATCTAAAACCCCGGCTGACATTCGTTTAGCTCCTCCTCTTCTCGGTGAACATACGATGGAAATATTGAAAGACTTAGGATATCAGGATGACGAGATTGCACAAATGGAAAAAGAAAAGACAATTGAGATATTCAGGAATATTTAATACATATTTTTATAAATATCATACAGTAGAATTAAATAAAAAGGAGTTCGTTTTTTGAAAGTAGCACATATTGGTATTGCAGTTAAAAATCTTGAAGATGCGATTGAAAAATATATAAAAATTCAGCCGAATTTAGAATATCATATTGAAAAATCAATAGATGGCGAAATGCGAATAGCTCTTTTGAAGTTTGATAACATAGAAATTGAATTATTAGAGCCATTAAAAGAGAATTCAGTTATTGATAAGTTCATTAAGAAAAAGGGTGAAGGAATTCATCATATAGCATTAGAAGTAAAAAATATAAATGAAAAAATGCAAAAATTAAAAAATTCTAATATAAAATTAGTGAGCCATAAACCAAAGCTTGGCTCTCAAAATAGTCAAATAGCATTTTTACATCCAAAAGATCTACATGGAGTTTTAGTAGAATTATGTCAACGAAGTCAGTAAAAAAAGAGTCCTTGCCTCATAATATGTAACAAAATATTTTAGAAAAATTTACAAAAATAATAATAGACCCCATTTGTATATAAATTAAAAATAAGAAAGCAGAATATTTAAGAATAAATGTAAAAAATGAATTAGTTAGAGAAAAGTTTAAAAAACATTTTTGCGTAAGACATTAACAATGTAGCAGTTTTGTGAAAATAGAATCCTTGAAAAAACACAATTTCAACCAAATGGGATAAAAATATTGACTAAGGAGAGGAGGTTGAATTGCTTCAAAATACAGAATTTTTCAATTTACAATTATTAAATTCATGTAAAGTATTATACTGCATTACAAAATAATAAATTATAGAGGATTATCTGAAATATACCAAGATAGGAGGAGTGAATTATGAATAAAATAAAATCATGTTTAGCATTGCTAATAATTATTCTTTTAATTACAACAATTTTTTCTACTTTAATATCCGCAGCACCATTAAAAATCAAATGGGGAGCAACAAGTGTAAAATCTGATGCCTACGTGACAGCAGTACAATTTGCAGGATATGTTAATAAATTATATCCAGATCTTGTTAATTTTACCATAATGGAAACAGGTGGATTTATTGAAAATTTGTCCAGAATGGAAAAAGGATTGTTGGATTTTGCTGCAACAAACCCGGTTTTTGCTGCTTTTGCGTATAATGGAGAACAAAATTTTGAAGGAAAAGCCAATCCAAATTTACGAACAGTATGGAACACTAGCATGCGACCTCAACAAATTGTAGCAGGAAAAGATTCAGGTATAACCAAAATAGAAGATTTGGATGGAGCAAAAATGGCTTTTAATCCCCTAAGTACTTCAGAAACACTTGCTCAAATGTTTTTAAAGGCAAATGGAATTTATCCAAAAAATATTAATGCAGGAACTTCCGCTAATCTTGAGGCAATGAAGTCTAGATCGGTAGACGCTTGGATTCGGGCAGGTCTTCACACTGGTGCTATCATGGAACTTGCACTTGCACGACCGTTAAATTTTCTGGCGGTAACTGATGAACATATTAAGAAATATAATGAAAAATTCCCCGGTCATGGTGTAGGGATAATGGCTCCTGCTGGTCAATATTCTGGTCAGGATGAAGAATTTTATTCTTTTGCTTTTGTATATGGAGATGTAGCCAGTAAAGATATTCCAGAAGAAATTGTATATAGAGTAGTTAAAACAAACTGGGAAAAAAGATTCGAGTTGGTTGAGTCTAATGCTGGTCTTAGAGATGGTGGTTTTGCTGAATTTGTAGATTTAACTTTAAATGCTACAGTTGTTCCTTTCCATCCAGGAACTGTGAAATTTTTAAAAGAACTAAAAATTGATATCCCCGCTAACTTAATACCACCAGAATTAAAATAAAATTTTAGTTTCATAATTATATTCGATAATCCTCTATATAATTTACTTATAGAAGTTATTTTAGTAATATTCTTGGGATAAATATTATTTTTCTGTAATTTAATATCTAAAATAAGTTGGTCAAATAAAAAGGAGATTGAAATAAACAGAATGAGGCAATTGAATGGTTTGTGGAAAATTATTAACATGTTTTTGATATTTTCTTGGATATTAATAGTGATTTTTACTGCTGTTCGTGGAGCGTGGCATCCAATTATTCAAGGAGCCACCTTTTTATCCTTTGGATTGGCTCTAATTTTTCTTAATGTTCCAATTGACAAAAAAATGATAGATTTGAATAAAAATACATCCTTGAAAATAATCGTTTTTGGAAGAAAGGAATCACCCTCTATTCTGGATTGTATAATGTCATTTTCAAGTATAATAATTTGTTTATATGTTCCTTTTAATTGGAATCAAATAATGCTTCAATCATGGGATTATCAACCATTTGAAATAGTATTTAGTGCTATATTGGTTATTTTGCTCCTTGAAGCAGCCAGGAGAAGCGTAGGTAAAATTATACCAATAATGGTATGCTTATTTATCTCATATGCACTCCTTGGTCATCTGATAATAGGAGTATTTAGTCATCCTGGTTTTTCCTTGAGTGAAATTCTTTATCATTTTTATATGAAAAATGAAGGGGTATGGGGAATTTTAACTGATACGGTTTGTAGAATAATTGCAATATTTCTTTTGCTTGGTCCAATATTGATTGCAACGGGTGCCGGTAAGATGTTTATAAATATTGCAAAATTTTTTGGTGGACGAACTATTGGTGGAGCAGGTCAAATTGCTGTTATTTCTAGCGCATTATTTGGTATGCTTTCTGGTTCAGCTACATCAAATGTTGTTACAACAGGAAATTTAACTATACCAACGATGAAAAAATTAGGTTACGAATCGGAATTTGCTGGAGCAGTAGAATCGTCAGCTTCATGCGGAGGGCAAATTATGCCGCCAATCATGGGTGTAGGAGCATTTGTAATGGCAGAAATTTTAGGTGTTCCTTATTTAAAAATTGCAATTGTAGCAATAATTCCTGCATTAGTATATTTTATTGGTGCTGCATTCGGAGTATATTTTTATGCAAAAAAGCATGGATTAGGAAAAATTCCTTCAGAGGAAATTCCAGATAAGAAAGAAGTTTTTAATCTAAAGGATATTTTAAAACTCTTTATTCCTCTAGGGATTCTAATTATTTATATTATAAGATTACTTCCACCACAATTAGGAGCTGGTTGGGCGCTCATTTCAAGTATAACGTTATATATCTTATTCAGTGGAAAGATTTCCATGAAAAATATAATTCAAAGAATCAAATTTATTTCCGACGCTTTATATGATGGAACAATAAAAGGAATGGCTCCACTGATCGTTATGTCAATTTGTGTACAATTAGGAGTATCGTTAATAACTTTAACTGGCTTGTCTGTAAAAATGACTGAAGTAATTTTGAGCTTAGCTGGAGTTAATATTCTTCTTTCATTAGCTTTATCAATGATTACAGCGATTATACTAGGCATGGGAATGCCAACAACTGCTGCTTATATAATTGCCGCTTCAGTTTTGGCCCCTGCATTAATTAGAATAGGAATACCAGCACTTGCGAGTCATTTATTTATTTTTTACTTCTCTGTATTGGCAAATATTACACCTCCAGTTTGTGTTGCTGTGTATGCTGCCGTTACTATTGCTGGCGGTAACTGGTTAAGAATGGCATTTAAAGCGATAAGTATTTCTATAGGTGCGTATTTAATACCCTATTTATTTATCTTTTATCCTGGATTAATTATGAAAGGATCTTTTTTTGATATTTTATTGTCAGCAATTTTGGCAATTACAGTTACCTTTTTCTTAACTGGTGCAGCACTGGGCTATCTTTTTAAGAAAACAAATAGCTTAGAGCGCTTTTTATTTGCAATTGGTGCCATATTGCTAATTTTTATCAATTCAAAATTAACATTATTTGGAATTATTTTTCTTATCACAGGATCTACCCTTCAAATATTCTTACATAGGAAATTAAATAAATTGGAGGAAATGAACTAGCGTCCTTAAAAGTTCCAAACATCTCCAATAGGAGGAAATTAATAGTAACATAGGTAGAACTTATTTATTGAGGTTCTACGCTTTTAAATTCTTAACAGAGTCCAATTGCTTCTTCTAATTTATGATATACCTTTTCAATATCATCACTCATACAAAAGTTGCGAAACTCGTCTACCAGCCTCCACCATAGTAGATAAATTTTAACCCTTTGGCTTTCGTTGCCCTTCAAACCCTTATAAAATAAGGGGTTTGAAGGGTCTTTTTTTACAGTAAAGGAGAAAAATAGAGGAACAGATAACTAATTTTTGGCTAAGTAAGGTGGATAAATATATATATAAAATTAGAGAATTACCAGTATTTAAGGAGAAAAATACTAAGGCTCTAAAATGCAGTAAACATAAGGGTTTCTGCGTTTTTTTGTAATATAAGATGTTAGTAATGCTTCTAAAATATAGAGAAAATGAGGTAAAAAAAGCTAAAAACCTTATTTTAAGCAGTCTGAAAGCATTGCAATATAAGGCTTTCAGGGTTTTTTGTCGTAGCTGCATTTTTTGAGGTTGCCTGGAGTGATTGTTCATGTTTTTTAAAATAAGCGCTTAAAACGGCTTAAAATCGCTTGTTTTGGAAACGGCCTAAAAGCCTTATTTTATAAAGAGTTGAAGGTTGTATAGATTTAAAGTGTTTATAAGTGTAAACTTTTTTCTATCTATTTTTTTCCAGCTTTTCTTTACGCGATAATCGATATGCAATACGTGATACGGAATGATAGTTAGTGTAAACTTTAGTGGGGTAACAAAGTTGGATTTTTGGGAACAAATGTAGTAATATTAATAAATGCTCAACACTGATAAGATAATATTAAGAGTACAATATAATATAAAATAAGGGGATTAGGTAATGGATAACGGAGAGTCAAATGCAACAGTTAATTTTATTCAGGAGATCATTAATCAAGACAAAAAAACTAATAAACACCACGGGAGGGTTCATCTCCGGTTTCCTCCGGAACCCAATGGATACCTGCACATCGGTCACGCCAAATCTATTTGCCTGAATTTTGGTTTGGCTGAAAAAAATAGTGGCCTATGCAATCTCCGCTTTGACGATACAAATCCCAGCAAGGAAGATGTGGAGTATATAGATTCTATAATCAACGATGTCCGGTGGCTGGGATTTAACTGGGAAGACCGGCTTTTTTATGCTTCGGATTATTTTGAAAAGATGTATGATTACGCCATTGGCCTTATCGAAGCCGGCAAGGCATATGTGTGTGACTTGAGCCCTGAAGAGATCAGGAATTACCGGGGAACTTTCAATGAACCGGGAAGAGAAAGTCCCTATCGCAGCCGTTCTGTGGAAGAGAATCTGGATCTATTTCGACGTATGCGGGCCGGTGAATTTACTGACGGTTTCCGGGTACTGCGTGCAAAAATTGATATGTCTTCACCTAATCTGAATATGCGAGATCCCGTTCTTTACCGTATTTTGAAAGCTACACATCACCGAACAGGAGATAAATGGTGTATTTATCCTATGTACGACTATGCTCATCCTCTGGAGGATTATTACGAAAAGATTACTCATTCTGTTTGCACGCTGGAGTTCGAAGATCATCGTCCTCTGTATGATTGGGTTCTCAGTGCCTTGAATCTTCTAGATTTACCTCGGCAGATCGAATTTGCCCGTCTTAATTTAACTAATACGGTAATGAGTAAACGAAAGCTTCGTAGGTTGGTGGAGGAAGGATATGTTATCGGATGGGATGACCCTCGGATGCCGACTATAGCTGGTTTGCGGCGCAGGGGTTATACCCCGGAGTCTATCCAAAGCTTTTGCGAGCGTATCGGGGTAGCCAAAACTAATAGTGTAGTTGATGCCCGCTTTCTGGAACATTGTATACGTGAGGATTTAAATGCGAGGGCTCTTCGGGTGATGGCAGTACTGCGGCCTTTAAAGCTGATTATTGATAATTATCCTGAAGATTTGGTGGAAGAGATGGAATCGGAAAATAATCCCGAAGATCCCGGTGCCGGGAATCGCAAGATACCTTTTTCCCGAACTATCTATATAGAACGGGAAGATTTTAATGAAAACCCACCGAAAAAATATTTTCGTCTTGCTCCGGGTAGTGAGGTCAGGTTAAAAAATGCTTATATCATCAAATGTGAAGGATTTGTTCGGGATGAAAAAACCGGAGAGATAAAGGAAGTACATTGTACCTACGACCCGGAAAGTAAAAGCGGTAAACCGGGCGCCAAACGTAAAGTAAAAGGGACTTTACATTGGGTTTCCGCAGAGCATGCTTTAAAAGCGGAAGTGCGTTTATACGAACAGCTTTTAGTGGACCAGAACGAGAGAGCGGAAGGGCAGGAGGAAGAGAAAGAGTTTGTAAAACAGCTTAATCCTAACTCCCTGGAACTATTAGCTGATTGCCTGGTGGAGCCCGGCTTAGCGGGGGCGGCTCCCGGAAGTAGATATCAGTTTATGCGGAAAGGTTATTTTTGTGTGGATCCCGATTCAACATCAGGTAAATTGGTATTTAACCGGATTGTATCTTTGCGTGATACCTGGGATAGAATACTTAAAGCTGAAAAAAATTGAATAATATGAGTTAATCTGTTATAAATAGATAAGTAAAAGGTTGTTTCAGGTGGATAATTATTTATGGAATTCGTAAAAGATAAGAGATTAAATTTTATTATCAGCATGGTCATCGGTATTTTGGTTCTGTTTTATATATTGAGCAAACTAAAGTGGTTATTTATATATTTCAGTTTTGCTTTAATGTTAGCTTATTTCTTCGACCCTTTATATAAATTTCTTCTTAGTAAAAAGACTCCGAAGGTGTTGGCTATTATTTTTGTCTTTGGGATAATAGTTACCTTATTAATCCTTACCATATTTTTTCTAATTCCCAGTGTAATTAATCAGCTTAATATTTTGTATAAAGAAATTCCTAAATTTATCGAAAATTACCAAAATTTGATTTTATCTATAAAACCGCAGCTATCAAAATTTATAGACCCGGCTGATGTAGAGATTCTGCTCAAAGAAAATTTATCTGAACTACAGAGAGGCATATTGGGTTTTTCCCAAAGCATCATAATATATTTATCCAATATAGTTTCCAGTATTACTTTTGGTATAGTAATTATCCCATTAATATTATTCTATCTAATGAGAGATATGTTTAAATTTAAAGAAAATTTATATAGATTCGTACTAAAGAAAAATAAAAGGGAATTTATAGAGGTACTGGAAGAAATAGATCATATTGTCAGTGGTTTTATTCGCGGCCGAATAATAGTATGTTTTTTTGTAGGGTCATTGATTGGTATAGGGCTTTATTTCTTGAATTTGAAATTTGCCCTGATTATCGGAGTTATTAGCGGGGTGTTTAACTTTGTCCCCTATTTGGGTCCCATTGTGGGAGTTTTTTTGGCATTAATCTTTGCCCTGGGTAGCCCCTGGTGGACCTTGCTGATGATTGTAGGTTTGTTTGTTTTGGTTAATCAGCTTGAGGCGATATATCTTAATCCCAATATTCTAGGAAAAGGATTGGGTCTGCATCCTTTAACGGTAATCTTATCGATGTTAATTTGCGGTCAGTTATTAGGAATATTAGGAGTATTGGTAGCGGTTCCTTTGGCAGCTATTTTGAAAGTTTTGGCTTATAGATATTTAATCCAGGAGGGATAGAATAGGTTATATGAAGAAGATATTCTGCATAATTTTAATAACAACTTTATTTGCTATTTTATTTCCCTTTTCTTCAATCTTCGCTCAATCTTCAGAAATAAAAATATTGGTAGATAACCAACCCCTGGAAACAGTAGTCCCTTCGGTTATCGAGAATGACCGATTATTTTTTTCTGCTCGTAATGTGGTGGAAGCTTTAGGGGGGAGGATTACCTGGTTTCCCGCCTTAAAATTGATGACCATAAATATTAATGACCGTACAGCCCGCTTGGTAATTGATGACCCTTCTTTGGAGATAGATGAAAATGTGATTCCCCTGGAAATGCCTGCCAGAATCATAGATAACCGGGTAATGATTCCTTTAGAAGTTGTCAAAATTATTGCGGAAGTAGATATTAAATGGGAGAACCAGACCAAGACTTTGTCCATTAATACTATAAGGCCTTACCTGTTGGGAGTTAGAAGTTATTCTCACCCCGATAAAACCAGAGTAGTGATAGATTTATCGGAAAAAACTGAATTTAGAGCTGATAAATTAATAAATCCGGATAGAATTTTTGTTGATGTAATGGGGTCTATTGTAAAGTTGGGGGATGCCTCCAGGCAGATAAAGATAGATGACGGGGTGATAAAAACAATACGGACGGGTCAATTTAATGAGGAAATTACCAGAGTGGTATTTGATCTTTATCAGGAAGCCAAATACGACCTTTTCAGTCTGATTGAACCCGATAGAGTGGTAATTGATATATTTAAATCAGTTGAAAAGGTTACCAGTCCCGAAACTCTTCCCGCTAAGCCCGAAGAAAAACCTGCTCCTGGAACCGAGATAACCGGTAAGAGAGTAGTAATTATTGACCCTGGACATGGGGGAAAAGACCCGGGTGCGATTGGACCTACCGGCTTGAAAGAAAAAGATATTACTTTGCGAATCGCTCTTTATTTAGAGAAATTATTAAAAGGAGCGGGTGTTCCTACTTATTTGACCAGAACTAAGGATGAGTTTGTTTACCTGGAAGACAGAACAAAATTCGCTAACCAGAAAAATGGTTTTGTATTTGTAAGTTTACATGCTAATTCGGTTTTAAATCATCGTCCCAGTGCCGAAGGAATAGAGACTTTTTTGTTAAGTTCCAAATATATCGGTGCCTCAGCCAGAGATGTAGCAGATAGAGAGAATAGAGCCAGCAGAGCCCACCCGGAGGTAGATACTGATTTAGCTTTAATTATCGCTGACCTGGAAGAGAGCGCTAATATTAAGTATAGTTTTGATTTTGCCGATATTATCCAGAAAAAATTAGTAGAGTATTTAAAATTAGAAAATAGAGGAATAAAACAAGCTCCTTTTGTTGTATTAAAAGGGGCGAATATGGCCGCAGTAATTGTAGAGGTTGGTTTTATTTCTAATCCTAAAGAGGAAAAATTGTTAAAAAGCAATGAATTTCTGCAAAAAAGTGCTCAAGCTCTATTTGAAGCAATAAAATATTATATAGAAAATGCCCCGGATAATGGTGTATAGGATTAATTATTATGGCTAAAAATAGAAAGTCAAAAAAGAAAAAAAATAGCCCGAAAATTATCTTCTCATTATTAATAATTATAATACTCGTAATCACCGGATATCTAATTTTTAATAAATTTATTGTTCCTGTCCTGGAAAGGTACAGGGAAAAGCCCGTTGTTACTAAAGAAATCCCTTATAAGGAAGAAGAAAAAAAAGAGATACAGCCAGTAAAGACAGAAGAGATGGTCGAAGTAAATCTTTATTTTTCTGATTCTCAAGCGATGTACTTGGTTCCGGAAAAAAGAAATATACCACAAACTCCTTCTTTGGCCAGACAAGTAGTCGACGCGCTGATAAAGGGTCCGGAAAATACCGATCTTTACCCTACGATTCCCCAGGGAACTCAAGTCAGCGAAGTATATATTGCCGATGATATTGTCTATGTAGACCTATCTGAAGAAATATTTATAAATCATTCCGGTGGAAGCAGTGGCGAGTTGATGACCGTTTATTCTATTGTAAATACTTTAACTGAAATCCCTCCAATTGTAGGTGTTCAGATATTAGTAGAAGGAAATGAGATGAACAGCTTGGTCGGACATATAGATATCAGCATGCCTTTACTTAGAGACAAAGATTGGATTAAACCGGAAAACTAAAACGATGATGTAGAAAGTTAGGGAGTGACAAAGATTGACATTTTCGATTTATCTCTGATATTTAGAAATGAGATTTTAATAATAGCATTTATAACCTGGGTCTTAAATCAGGGTATGAAGTTAGTGATATTCTATTTTACCGAAAAAAAATGGGATATCAGAAGGTTTGTTGGGGCAGGAGGAATGCCCAGTACCCATTCCGCTCTTTCTATGTGTGTAGCTACCACCATCGGCATAAAAGAAGGATGGGATTCTCCTTTATATGCTTTGGCAATTGTTGTGGCTTTTATTATTATGACTGATGCAGCCGGAGTAAGGAGAGAGACGGGAGAACAGGCTAAAGTATTAAATAAAATTATTTTAGAATTTTTTAAAGAGATAAAGTTAAAAGACAAGCGTTTTAAGGAACTGGTCGGACATACTCCTTTTGAAGTTATTGTAGGAGCTTTTATAGGATTTATAATGTCCTGGATATTATGCGCGGTAATTTAGATTTAACAGGTGGAATTTCAACCCGAAAGGTGAATTTATAGAGTTGAAAAAAATAAATAAAGAACGTTTGGATACATTACTGGTTGAGAAAGGATTTTTTTCCACCAGGGAAAAAGCTAAAAGTGCAATAATGGCCGGGGAAGTGTTGGTTGAAGGAGAAAGAGTCGATAAATCAGGGCAAAAGATCAAAATTGAAAGCAATATTTCAGTAATTAAAAAAGAGACAACTTTTGTAAGCAGAGGTGGAGAAAAATTAAAAAAAGCCCTTAAAGTATTTAATGTCAATGTCCGGGGAAAGCGAGTAATTGATGTTGGGGCATCTACAGGGGGTTTTACCGATTGCCTCTTAAAATCTGGTGCCGAGAAAGTTTATTGTATAGATGTAGGCTACGGACAGTTAGCCTGGAAGCTGCAGAAAGATAGCCGAGTGGTAATTATAGACAGAACCAATATAAGATATCTTACTGCTGATAGATTTGATGACCTTTTTGAATTAGCTGTCATAGATGTCTCCTTTATTTCATTAGATAAAGTTCTACCGGCAGTGTATAATTTAGTAAAAGAAAAAGGAGAAGCGGTGGCTTTAATTAAACCACAGTTCGAAGCAGGCCGGGAGTTCATCCAGAAGGGCGGATTAGTAAAAAAGGCAGAAACTCATAAGATGGTAATCGAAAGAGTTGGCGATAAAGCGCAGGAAATTGGTTTTAATATTCAAGGTTTAACCTTTTCTCCCTTAAAAAAAACTTCCGGTAATATAGAGTATCTTGTCTATTTGGCAAAAAATTCTGAACGAGATAAGATAGTTAATTTTCCTCAAATTGTTGAAAAAGTGGTAAAAAAAGCTCATCAGGAACTTTCTCCTAAAAAATAATATTTGGAGTGAAGTTTTTGAATATAAATGAAAATGCTGTTTTAATCTTTATTTTATCTGTTAGCGGGGGGATAATTTGCCTGATTTTATTTATCAAGATAGGAAATTGGTTAAGAGCCAATAGATTAAGGAAGAGATTTTCTAAAAGTAGGCAGGCAGAAAAAGAAGCAGAGAAAATATTAAGTAAAAACGGTTATGTAATTATAGATGCCCAAAAAAGCAAACCACTCCTCATAACTATCGGAGGCAAGATCCATCACTACCTGGTGCGGATAGATTATTTAGCGAGGAAGAGAGGGAAAGTTTACGTAGTAGAAGTAAAAAGCGGAGAGAAAATTCCCTATATTACCAACCGGGAGACCCGAAGACAGATGCTGGAATATTATCTTGCTTATCAACCGTGCGGTATTCTCTTATTAAATATGAAAAACAAGAGCATTTCCGAAGTTAAATTTCAATTCGAAAGTACCATGCGTCAAAAGTTAATAAAGTTAGTATATTTTTTATCAGGAATAATTTTTAGTTTGATCTTGTATTATTTACTTCAAGGAGGGTGGAGATGAAATTAGACAGCGTTGGTTTAATAGTAAATTATAAAAAAGAAAAAACCCGGGAAATTGCCTGTAAGATAATTGATTGGCTAAATTCTAAAAAACTAAAAGTATGTATAGAAGGAAATAGAGGGAAAGAAATTGGCAAGGAGGAATTAAACTGCCCTGCTGAAGAATTTTTTAAAAAAGTTGACCTAATAATCTCTTTGGGAGGAGATGGAACTCTCCTCAGAGCAGCCAGATTAGCCGCTCCCGAAAATATCCCGGTTTTTGGTATAAATTTAGGAGGACTGGGTTTTTTAACTCAAATTTGCATCGATGACCTGGAAAGGTCTTTAGAGAAATTGTATCAGGGGAGATATTTCCTTGATGAGAGAATGATGTTAAATTGTGCAGTGAAGAGAAAAGAAGAAGAGATTAAAAAATTTACAGCTCTTAATGATGTAGTTATAGGTAAAGGGGCTTTTGCTCGAATTATTTGTTTATCTACTTACGTTAATAATGATTATGTTATTACTTATTCAGCAGATGGATTGGTTGTCTCAACCTCTACAGGTTCTACTGCCTATTCTCTTTCTGCCGGGGGTCCTATCGTTAATCCTAATATAAATTCTATAATACTTACCCCCATCTGCCCTCACACTCTGTCTGCCCGACCTTTAATTATCGGTGAAAAAGACCGGGTAAAAATAACTTTAGAATCGAACGAGGAAAAAGTAATGGTCACTATAGATGGGCAGGAGGGTTTTGTTTTACAACCAAAGGATGAAGTGATAATAAAAAAATCAGGCCACAAAGCTCGATTAATTACCTTTAAAGATAAGAGTTTTTATACTATTTTACGGGAAAAATTAAAGTGGAGCGGACAGACTAATGAGTAAATAAGTTAGCGTGGAGCGTACAGCGTAGAGCGTTTAGAAAGAAAGAGTTAGTTAACCAACTAACTAATTAACAATACTATGAGGTGGATACGTAAATAGATGTTATTTCAACTAAATATAAAGAATATGGCCTTGATAAAGGAATTAAATATTGAATTTGAAGAAAAATTAAATGTTCTTACCGGTGAGACCGGAGCCGGGAAATCTATTATCATAGAAGCGATAGATATAATTTTGGGAGGCCATACTGCTTCTGATTTAATTCGGGACGGAGAGGATAGTTTAGTAGTTGAGGGCCTGTTTTTGTTGACTCCCCAGGAAAAAGAGTTAATAAATAATCTAAGTTTAGATATGGAAATTGTTAACCAAGAGGGAGATTTGCTGATTAGACGGGAAATTAATCAGAAAGGGCGGAATAAATGCTGGATTAATCAAAAATTGGTAAATTTATCCTTGCTTCAGAACATTGGAAATATTTTGGTTGATTTACACGGTCAGCATAATCATCAATCTCTTTTGGATTCCTCCAGGCATATAGACTTGATGGATGATCTGGGAGGAGAAGAAATTACTAAATATAGAGAAGAATTATCTAATATTTACCGAATATGGCGAGATAAGAAAAAAAAGCTATTCCTGTTGATAAAAGATAGAGAGGAAAATTTAAAACGGATAGGTTATTTGAAATTTCAATTAGAAGAAATAGACAAAGCTACTTTAGTTAAAGGTGAGGATAAGGTTTTAGAAGAGGAAGAGATGGTTTTAAGAAATGCGGAGAGGATTATTGAGACCATGGAAAAAGCTAACTTTATTCTTTACGAAGGCGGATCAGAACAAACCTCGGTAAGAGATTCTTTAAGTGAAGTGACTACAGATATTAGAGAGATTTCTTCCCTTGACCGGCGGATAGAAAAGATAAGAGAAAATTTAAAAGAAGCAGGCTACCAGCTTGAAGATATTGTTAATGAAATTGTTAAGTATAAAGATGAAATAGAATTAGATAGCCAAAAGTTAAAAGAAGTTGAGGGAAGATTAAATATGATTAATGGTTTAAAGAGCAAATATGCTCCTACCATAGAAGAAATATTACAATACCGGCAAAAAATATCTCGGGAATTAGAAGAGATTGATTATAGTGAAGATAAACTAAAAAAATTTAAAGAAGAAATTGATTCTCTGGAAAATAATATTTCCCTTACCTCTCGCCATCTAAATGTAAATCGAAGAAAGATTGCCGAAGATTTTGAGAAAAAGGTGGTAAAAGAATTAGAAGAGTTAAGTATGAAGAAATGTCAGTTTAAAGTTTCAATTAAAAATTATGAAGACAAAAATGGAATAAAAATAGATGATAAAAAATATAAAATAAGTCCAAAGGGGATTGATGATATTGAGTTTATGATTTCTCCTAACCTAGGAGAAAGAATACGTCCTTTAGCCCGAATTGTCTCTGGAGGAGAAGTTTCCAGAATTATGTTAGCTTTAAAATCAATTCTTTCAGAAGTTGATCAAGTTCCTACTTTGATCTTTGATGAAATTGACAGTGGGGTGGGGGCACGTTTGGGCGAGGTAATCGCTCAAAAATTAAGGAATCTTTCCGGGAAGAGACAGGTAATCTGCGTAACTCATCTGCCTCAGATAGCCTGCCGGGCTGCAAGGCATTTTTATATTGAGAAATATATTTACAATAATCAGACCGGAATAAAATTGAAAGAAATGAGAGGGGAAGAGCGAGTTAAAGAGATTGCCCGTATGTTAGACGGAAATCAGATGAGTAAGATTACTATCCAGCATGCCGAAAAGATGTTAGATAGATAAGGTTGTTTGTTTATGAAAGAGAAAGTAAATACAAATAAAGATAAATGGATAAAAGAATTTGCTACACAAAAAGAGATTCAGAGTACTTTAAAAGCCATAATTTATTCTACCGATGATGCTATTTCAGTAGTAGATGAAAATGGTTTGCAGACCATTATTAATCCTGCTTATACCCGTCTTACAGGGTTAATAGAGAAAGATGTTTTAGGAAAACCACCCACTATAGATATCGCTGATGGAGGGGAAAGTATGCATTTAAAAGTACTGAGGACCAGGAAGTCAGTGCATGGTGAGAGGATGAGGGTCGGACCTAATCGCAAAGAGGTTATAGTGAATGTCGCGCCAGTAATTGCGGATGGAGTATTAAAGGGTAGTGTTGCAGTTATACATGATGTTTCTGAGATCGAATATTTAAACGAAGAGTTAAAGCGGGTTAAGCAAAGGGTCAGGCATTTAGAATCAAAATATACTTTTGAAGATATTGTAGGGAAAAGCAGGGACATGATTATCGCCAAAGAACAAGCTAAAAAAGCAGCTCAAACTCCCGCAACCGTTTTACTTCATGGAGAAAGCGGAACCGGGAAAGAACTTTTTGCTCATGCTATACATCATGCGAGCAAAAGAAAAAACCAGCAATTTATCCGGGTAAATTGTTCCGCCCTGGTGGATACTTTATTGGAGAGCGAACTTTTCGGTTACGAAGGAGGGTCCTTTACCGGAGCAAAGAAGAGCGGCAAGAAGGGACTGTTTGAAGAGGCTAACAAAGGAACCATATTTTTAGATGAAATCGGAGTGATGAGCCTGAACCTTCAGGCTAAGTTATTGAGAGTACTTCAGGAAAAAGAGATTGTAAGAGTGGGAGGAAGAAGTACTATTAATGTGGATGTTAGAATAATCTCGGCAACTAATATCGATTTAAAAAATGCGGTAAAAGAAGGAAGATTCAGGGACGACCTTTATTACCGCTTATATGTTATTCCTATTTATATCCCTCCTTTAAGAATGCGAAAAGAGGATATGACTCTTTTAGTTAGCAATTTGATAAGAAAATATAATCAAGATTTTGGAAGAAACGTAAAAGATATTTTGCCGAAAACAGTAAATATATTATCGGATTATTCCTGGCCGGGGAATGTAAGGGAATTAGAAAATGTAATTGAAAGAGCAGTAATAAATATGAAATTGAACGAAGAATTAATTTTACCTAAACATATTCCTCCTTTAACCGAATTAGATAAAGTCGAAGTAATTGAAGAAAAACCTGCTGTCATTTCTGAATCTGACAATTTAATTAATTATAACTTAGGTAAAAATAATTTAAAAAAGATAAAAGATGATACGGAAAGGATAGCCCTGATAAATGCTTTAAGAGTTGCTAATGGGGATAGTTTAAAGGCAGCAAAAAAGTTGGGAATCAGCTTGAGAAGTTTTTATTATAAAATAAAAAAATATAATATTAAAAAAGTATATGAATACGAGTGAAAGGTAATTGGCCAAATGAATTAGTTATTTTGTAATTATTGGCAAAATATTATATAATGTGCAAGAAAATGCATAAAAATGCAAATAAAAAGTAAAAATAATAAATTACAATTTATCTTTAAAATGCTTCTTATCAATTGGTAAAAGGCATTTTTTTATTTTTTTTGGATCTCTCAATAAGTTGGCATAAAAATTGCTTTAAATTAAATTGGAGGCCTATATGGAAAAAAAATTGAGAATATTAGTAATTAACCCCGGTTCAACATCTACTGCTATCGCTCTTTTTGAAGATGACAAACAATTGGACAAAGAGACAATTAGACATAGCTCGGAAGAATTGTCGAAATATAAAAAAATATTTGACCAGCATGAGTTTAGAGAAGAAATAATTATTAATTTTTTACAGGAAAAAAATATCGAGATTAATTCTTTAGATGCCATAGTAGGCAGAGGAGGAGTATTGAAGCCGGTTAGAAGCGGAGCATATAGAATAAATAAATTGATGCTAGAAAATTTAGAAGAAAGTCCGCGAGTAGAGCACGCCTCAAATTTAGGAGCAGCAATTGCTTATAATCTGGCTGAGAAAGCAGGAATTCCTTCTTTTATTGTTGATTCGGTGGCAGTTGATGAGCTTGAACCCATTGCTCGAATTTCCGGAATGCCGGAAATTGAAAGAGAAAGCCTATGTCATGTTTTAAGTATGAAAGCCGCTGCAAGAAGATTAGCTCAGGATCTAGGGAAAACTTATCAAGAATTAAATCTGATAGTAATTCATTTAGGAGGAGGTATTTCGGTAAGCGCTCATCGTAGAGGAAAGATGATAGATGTAAACAATTCCAGTGCAGAAGGACCATTTACTCCTGAAAGAACCGGAGGACTTCCGGCGTTTGAATTGGTAAAATTGTGTTATTCCCAAAAATTTACTCTTCGGGAAATGTTAAAGAAGCTTATTGGAAGGGGTGGATTAGTAGACTATCTGGGCACAAACAATTTATTAGAGGTGGAAGAAAGAATTGCACAAGGAGATAAAAAAGCTGAACTATTATACCGGGCTATGGCTTACCAAATATCCAAAGAGATAGCGGCGATGGCAGCAGTGTTAAAGGGAAAAGTGAATAATATAGTTATTACCGGAAACGGAGCAGGAAACAAAGGTGCATTGGGCAACAGTTTTGTAAGGTGGATAAAAGAAAGGGTTAATTTTATTGCCCCTATTATTGTATATCCGGGTACTGATGAGATGAAAGCCCTGGCTTTAGGGGTGGTTAGAGTGTTAACAGGGCACGAGAAAGCCCTGGAATATAAGTAAGATATTTTGTGCTGAAAATAAAAAAATAAAAATAAAAGGAGTAGGAAAAATGACTATAAATACTAAAGAGTTTTACTCTGTCTTAGCTTCAGAAATGGAAGCCTCAGCTATTCGGGAGATTTTGAAATTAGTTCAAAATCCGGAAGTGATATCTTTAGCGGGAGGAATGCCGGATCCCAAGACTTTTCCAGTAGAAGATATAATGAAAATAACTCAGAAAGTATTATCCAAAAATAGCGCCCGAGCCCTACAGTATAGCAGTACCGAAGGATTACCCGAATTAAGAAAATGTATTTTGGAACATTTGGCAAAAGACGGTAATAACGGGGAGTTGGAAAATATAATTATTAGCTCCGGTTCTCAGCAAGGGTTGGATTTGGTAGGTAAAACATTTTTAAGTCCCGGGGATGTTGCAATAGTGGAACTACCCAGTTATTTAGCCGCTTTAAATGCTTTTCATAGTTACGGAGGAGAATTGGTAGGCATTCCTATGGATGAAGACGGGATGCAGATGGATATATTGGAGGAAAAACTTATCCAACTTAAAAATGAAGGGAAAAAAGTTAAGTTTATTTATACAATTTCCAATTTTCAAAACCCTGCGGGAGTAACCATGTCTCTGGCACGGCGAAAGAAAATAATTGAAATCGCCCATAAATTTAATGTATTTATTGTTGAGGATAATCCTTATGAAAAACTCAGATTCGAAGGAGAATCAATCCCATCTATCTATTCTTTGGAAAAAAATGGTTCCGTCGTCAGCCTGGGTACTTTTTCCAAGATATTGTGTCCCGGTTTGCGAATGGCCTGGATCCTGGGAAATAAAGAAATAATAAGGAAGATGGCTATACTGAAACAGGCAACCGATTTATGTACCAGCATCCTAAACCAGTTAATTGCTTATGAATATTGTCGATTGGGCAAGATAGAAGAAAACATAGAATCTAATATTAAAATTTATAAAAAGAAAAAAGATGTAATGCTTAATGCCCTGGAGAAATACTTTCCAAAAGAAGCTACCTGGACTAAGCCCCAAGGTGGATTTTTTGTAGTTGCTACTTTGCCCGAGTACATAGATACCGGAGAAATGTTTAAAGAAGCAATTGAAGAGAATGTAGCCTATGTGCCCGGCGCTCCATTTTTTGCTGACGGGAAAGGCCAAAACACCATGCGTTTGTCTTTCTGTTATCCCAGCGAGGAAAATATCGAAGAGGGTATCAAGAGACTCGGCAATGTAATTAAGAAGAAAATAAGAAATTAAATTAATCCTAAGGCCAGACACAATGTCTGCCCCTACAACTTATTCACTAACGACTAATTTAATTGGTAATTTTTTCAATCAGTTAATTGCTCGTAATCTTAATCTTTATCTTAATCTTAATCGGTAAATTGGTGAATGGGTGAATCGGTAAATTATTAAAAAATTATTTTTAATAAAGAGGTGAACAAAAGAGATGTTAAAAACTTTCGATGAAGTTTTAGAAAAAGCGAAAGATTACGGTCCAAAAAAAATGGTAGTAGCTTCTGCCGAAGGGGAAGATGTATTAAAAGCTGTTGAAACCGCCCGGGAAGAAAGATTAACCGATTCAATTTTAGTTGGCGACAAAAAAGAAATTATCCAGATAGCTAAAAAAATGGGCATTGATCCTGCTAATTATGAAATAATTGATAAAGCCGGTAAAGCAGAGGCGCCCCGGTGTGCCGTAGAATTAGTCCGAAACAAAAAGGCATCTATATTAATGAAAGGGATGGTGGACACCGCAGGTCTTCTAAAAGCTGTTTTGGATAAAGAGATCGGTTTACGTACTAATAGGATGCTCAGCCATGTATATACTCTGGAGATTAAAAATTATAATCGTTTGCTTACTATGACTGATGTGGCCATGAGTATCAATCCGGATTTAAAACAAAAAGCCCAGATAATTCAAAATGCTATCTATTATGCCCATTCATTAGGAATAGAAAAACCTAAAGTAGCAGTTCTTGGAGCTTTAGAATTGGTGAATCCCGATATGCCGGCCACTATTGATGCGGCCTGTTTGGCTAAAATGAGTGAGAGGGGACAGATTGTCGGGGGAATAGTGGATGGACCATTAGGTTTTGATAATGCCATCTCCAAGGAAGCGGCAAAGCATAAGGGAGTTGAAAGTCCGGTTTCCGGAGAAGTAGATATTGCATTGGTACCAAATATCGAATCAGGAAATATCTTTGCCAAAGGTCTGGTTTATATGGCTGATACAGTGCCCGCAGGATTACTTTTAGGCGCGAAGGCTCCGGTAGTATTAGCTTCTCGTTCGGATAGTGCTCAGTCAAAACTATATTCTATCGCTCTGGGAGTATTGATGAGTGAAATGATTGAAAATAAATAAAATGAGGGATTCCAGGAGAGGTGATATTTTTTATGACCAAGGATTATAAAATATTAGTAATAAATCCCGGTTCTACTTCTACCAAAGTAGCATTATTCTCTAGCGAACAATTACTGTTTGATAAAAAGATCGAACATAGTAGTGAAGAACTATCTGTTTTTCATAAGATTAACGATCAATATCAATTTAGATTAAATATAATTTTAAATTTTCTAAGAGAAAAAGGAATTAGTCTTTCTGTTCTTGATGCTGTAGTAGGCAGAGGGGGATTATTGCACTCTATTCCCAGCGGTACTTATCGGGTAAACGAAAAGATGTTAGAGGATCTCCGTAGCGGGGTAATGGGTGAACATGCTTCTAATCTGGGAGGATTGCTCGCTCAGGGAATTACTGAAAGCCTATCTATCCCCGCGTATATAGTTGACCCGGTAGTGGTTGATGAGATGAAACCTGTTGCCAGGGTTTCAGGTATGCCAGAAATACCGCGAATTAGCATATTCCATGCCTTGAATCAGAAAGCGGTTGCCCGAAAAGCAGCATCGGATTTAGGTAAGGATTATGAGAAAGTAAATTTTATTATAGCCCATTTAGGTGGGGGGATTTCAGTAGGAGTTCATTGCAAAGGACATGTTATTGATGTTAACAATGCTCTTGATGGAGAGGGTCCTTTTTCACCGGAAAGAAGCGGCGGAGTGCCTATAGGTGCTCTGGCAAGACTTTGTTTTTCCGGAAAATATTCCCGGGATGAAATTAAGAAAAAGATAAAAGGTAAGGGAGGATTGGTTGCTTATCTTTCTACTAATGATGTCAGGGAAGCAGTAAAGAAAATAAAACTGGGAGATAAAAAAGCAAAATTAATTTTAGAGGCCATGGCATACCAGGTAGCCAAGGAGATAGGAGCAGGAGCTACAGTATTGAAGGGTCAGATAGATGCTATTATCTTAACCGGGGGGATAGCCTTTAATAATGAGTTTATTGATATAGTAAAAGATAGAGTAAGCTTTTTATCTCTAGTTATGGTCTATCCGGGTGAAGAGGAGATGCTGGCTTTGTGCGAGGGTGCGTTAAGAGTTTTAAAGGGAGAAGAGGTGGAAAAGGTATATTAAATTCACGGATAAAGATATTTGTAGGAGGTTTTGGAAGCGGAAAGACCGAGATTGCCATTAATTATTCAATAGATTGTAAAAAAAGTCAGGATAAAGTTGCTATTGTAGATCTAGATATTGTCAATCCATATTTTCGGACTCGAGAAACAAGAGATATTTTAAATCTTAAAGGGGTAAAAGTAGTTGCTCCCGAAGGTAAATTTACCCATGCTGACGTACCTCTAATCTCCCCCGAAATAAAGGGTTTGATTCAAAACCCGGATTATTACTTAATTCTTGATGTGGGCGGAGATGATGTAGGAACAGTGGTTTTGGGCAATTTCCACCATTTCATTAAAGACTTAGATTATGAGATGCTACTGGTAGTAAATTCTTTCCGGCCTTTTACTCGAACTATATCTCAAATTAAACAGATGGTTCGAGAAATAGAAAATTCATCACGATTGAAAATTAAGGGAATAGTGAGCAATCCGAATTTAAGCAGCCAAACCGATGAAGATACAATTGAAAAAGGTCACATTTTAATAAAACAGGCAGCAAAAAAATTAAATTTACCTATTGAATTTATTTGTGTCGACCAACGATTTTCTCAAAATATTAAGCAGGAAAATTTTATAGAACCAATATTTTATATAGAACGTTTTATGCAGTTACCGTGGAATTAAGTTTCAAAAAAGGAAGGAGAAAAGGAATATGGCAAAAATTGTAGTTGATGAAGAGAAATGCAAAGGTTGTGAACTCTGTATAGCAGCTTGTCCCAAACACATTATCGTTATGTCTGAACACTTTAATGAAAAAGGTTATCACCCGGCTAAACAGATTAATCCGGAAAAATGTAACGGATGTACTTTTTGCGCAATAATTTGCCCTGATGTTGCTATCGAAGTGTATAAATAAACAGGCTTATCATGTTATGGAAAATTTGTATACGAATAAATTATTATTAAGGAGGATTCGAATATGGGAGAAAAGATATTAATGAAAGGCAATGAAGCCATAGGGGAAGCAGCAATTCGCGCAGGATGCCATTTTTATTTTGGTTATCCGATTACCCCCCAAAGCGAAATAACGGCCTATATGTCTAAAAAATTACCCAAGATCAAGGATGCAGCTTTTATACAAGCTGAAAGTGAATTAGCCGCAATAAATATGGTTTACGGTGCCGCTTCCACGGGAGTAAGAACCATGACTTCATCCTCGAGCCCGGGAGTAAGTTTGAAACAGGAAGGAATTTCTTATATTGCCTGTGCCGAATTACCGTGTGTGATAGTAAATATGCAAAGAGGGGGACCCGGATTGGGAAGTATACAGCCCGGACAAGCCGATTATTTTCAAGCCGTAAAAGGCGGAGGACACGGTGATTACCATTTAATCGTCCTTGCCCCTTCTTCAGTTCAGGAATTGGTAGATTTAACCATGGATGCTTTTGATTTAGCGGATAAATATACAAATCCGGCCATGATATTGGGTGACGGGCTTTTGGGACAAATGATGGAATCCGTAGAATTTCATGAAAGAAAAAAGGTTAATTTGCCGGATAAAGAAGGATGGACTTTAACCGGGTGCAAAGGAAGAGAAAAAAATTATATTGTACCCTTTAATCTGGATCCCTGTGAAATGGAAAAATTGAATATTAAAATTCAAAAGAAATATAATGAAATAAAAGAAAAAGAAGTTAGATGTGAAATTACCAATTTAGATAATGCTGATTTAATAGTAGTTGCTTACGGAACAGTAGCCCGAATTATGAAAACTGTAATTGATAATGCCAAAAAAGAGGGAATCAATATCGGATTAATCAGGCCAATCACCCTATTTCCTTTTCCGGAAAAGATAATTGCTGAGACTGCCGAAAAGGCAAATAAGTTTTTAGTTGTGGAGATGAGCGCAGGTCAGATGATAGAGGATGTCAAATTGGCAGTAAACGGCAAAGTAGAAGTTGACTTTTATGGCAGAACAGGAGGAGTCATGCCTACGCAAAGTGAAATTTTAACGGAGATAAAGAAATATTTAAAATAAGTTGATTACATTTTAGATTATATTACGGAGGTGTGTAATAAAAATATGGAGAAAGTTTTTTGTAAACCCAAATCTTTAACTAAAGAACCCTTTACTTATTGCCCGGGATGCCATCATGGCGTCGCTCACCGATTAGTGGCTGAAGTTTTAGATGAATTTGGAGTAAGAGAGAAAACTGTAGGAATATGCCCAGTAGGTTGTTCGGTGTTTGCCTATGTGTTTTTTGATTGTGATATGATTTGTGCGGCACACGGAAGAGCTCCCGCTGTTGCTACCGGAATAAAAAGATCAAAACCGGATTCTATTGTATTTACTTATCAGGGAGATGGAGATTTAGCCTCTATTGGTACAGCGGAGATAGTGCATACTGCTAATCGGGGCGAGAATATCACGGTTATATTTATTAATAATGCCATTTACGGGATGACCGGTGGACAGATGGCACCCACTACTTTAATTGGTCAAGTAACTCAAACCTCTCCCTATGGAAGAGATCCGGAGACTATGGGACATCCTATAAAAGTAGCAGAGATGTTATCTACTCTAAAAGGAGTGTCTTATATTTCGCGGGTAGCTTTATCCAAGCCGGCTTATGTACTAAAAGCAAAGAAAGCCATAAGAAAAGCTTTTCAATCACAAATAGAGGGGAAGGGTTTTTCTCTGGTTGAAATTCTATCTACCTGTCCTACTAACTGGGGTTTAAGTCCGGTTGAAGCAAATAAATGGTTGGAAGAAAATATGATTCCTTATTACCCATTAGGAGAATTTAAAACTCCCGAGGAGGTATCTTAGATGTTAGAGAGAATTATCATTTCAGGATTTGGCGGTCAGGGAGTAATGTTGATGGGTAGACTACTAGCCTATGCCGGTATGTTAGAAGGGAGAAATGTTGCCTGGATGCCTTCTTATGGACCGGAAATGAGGGGTGGAACAGCAAATTGTACGGTACTTATTTCAGAGGAGCAGATTGGTTCTCCAATTGTATCTCATCCCGAAACATTAATTGCCATGAACCAACCTTCATTGGATAAATTTGAATCAAGTGTAATTGAAAATGGATTAATTATCTTGAATGATTCATTGATAAAATGTGAAGTAAAAAGGAATAATGTTGATATTGTCAAGATTCCTGCAGACTATATTGCTGACAAGTTAGCAAATTCAAAAGTAGCTAATATGGTAATTTTAGGCGCGTACGTTAAAAAAACGGGAGTAGTAAAATTGGAAACCATATATAAAGTGTTAGAAAAAACTCTAACCGGGCCCAAACAAAAATTAATAGATATAAATAAGGAAGCTTTGAAACGAGGAGCAGAATTGGTGAAAGAGTGAAAAAATTCCTCCATATCTTGATATGGGGAGAATAAATTGATTTTTAAATTTAGTATTAGGGGCGGATTTATCCGCCCCTTATTTGGTTGCATATTAAACACTTCTCGTTATATACTAAGATACGATTTATTTATGGAAAGGGGATAGATTTATGATAAATGAAAAAAGGCTGGTAGGATCTTTTATGGAATTAGTTAAAATAGACAGCATTTCTCGGGAAGAGAGGAATCTGGCTGATTTTTTAATTGAAAAATTGGAAAATTTTGGATTAGATGTGATGGTAGATCAAGCCGGTGTGAAGGTAAATTCTAATGGTAGTAATATAATAGCCCATTTGAAGGGAAACACAAATAAAGCTACCCCCATTATGTTTTCCGCTCATATGGACACAGTTGTCCCGGGGGAAAATATCAAACCTGTTCGAGATGGAGAAAAGATAGTAAGTAGTGGAGAAACAATTTTGGGAGCGGATGATAAGGCAGCAATCGCTGCTTTATTGGAAGCACTGCATATTATTAAAGAGAATAATATGCAGTGTGGTGATATAGAAATTATCTTTTCCATTTGTGAAGAAATAGGGCTAAAGGGGGCAAAAAACTTGGATATCTCCGGGCTAAAATCTAAAATAGGATTTGTTTTAGATGCTGGAGGAGGGGTTGGAAAGATTATTACTTCAGCACCCTCTCAGAATTCTCTGGAAATTATTATTTATGGAAAAGCTGCTCACGCCGGTGCAAATCCCGAAGAAGGTATTAATGCTATTCAGGTAGCCGGATTTGCCCTTTCCCGAATGAAGTTAGGCCGAATAGACGAAGAGACCACTACTAATATTGGGGTCATCTCCGGTGGCAAAGCTACTAATATTGTTCCTGATGAGGTAATATTAAAAGGAGAGGTCAGGAGTAGAGATGGTGGAAAGCTAGAGAAATACACCGAACAAATAAAAAAAATATCTGAAAATACTGCCCGGGAATTTAAAGCAAAAACGGAAGTAAAGATTAACGAAGAGTATCATTGCTTTAATTTATCTCCCGATGACCAGGTAGTCAAGATAGCAATAAAAGCGGCAAAAGATATAGGATTAGAGCCAACATTATGTCCCACCGGAGGAGGAAGCGATGCCAATATATTTAACAAGAAGGGCCTCCCTTCAGTTGTTTTAGCGGTAGGAATGGAGAAAGTTCATACAGTTGATGAATATATCCTTATCAAGGAATTAAAAAATACAGTAGAATATATTTTATCTCTTATAAAAAATACCGTTTTAGGAGAAAATTAAATGAATAACGGAGATTCTTTAGAAGAGAAAACCTTATCTTCCTCATATATCTATCGGGGAAAAATTATTAATCTTCGTCAGGATGAAGTAAAACTTCCTGACGGTCGGAATTCTATTAGAGAAATAGTAGAACATCCCGGGGCAGTAGTTATTCTGGCTTTGACCAATGATAATAAGATAGTAATGATCAAACAGTTCAGAAAAGCGGCAGATGAAGTTTTATGGGAGCTTCCCGCGGGTAAAATCGAACCGGGAGAAGATTTAAACAGCTGCGCCTTAAGAGAATTGGAAGAAGAGACCGGTTACTATCCTCGAAGGATTAAGAAGCTGGTTACTTTTTTCTCTTCACCCGGCTTTTGCAATGAAAAACTTACCCTTTTTTTAGCAGAAGATCTAGAGAAAAGAAATAAAAATGAGGATGCTGATGAATTTATTAAAGTTGAGCTGATTACTCCAAAAGAAGCCTTAAAATTCGTACAGGAAAATATTATCAAAGATGCTAAAACTATAATAGGAATATTATACTTGCTGGTTAATCAGTTAGCTGGTTACTTGGTTAGCTAGTTGAGAAAATACAATAAAAAAGTTAATAGTCAGAGATTAATTGGTTAATCGGAAAATTGGTCAATTGGAGAATTAATTAATGAAGAAGTATTTCATGGATTTGCATGTGCATATTGGCAGAAGCGGAAGCGGAGCCCCGATAAAAATAACTGCTTCCCGAGATTTAACTTTTGCCAACATCGCACGGGAATGTAAATATAGAAAAGGTATAGATATTGTAGGTATTGTTGATTGCGCTTCACCTGAAGTCATCGACGATATTTCTCGATTAATTAACAGCAGAGAAATGAAACCTTTAAAAGAAGGAGGTTTGATTTATCATGATAAAGTTACCGTTATTCTAGGTTCCGAGATTGAAACCAAAGAAGAGTATGGAGGGCATTCCCACCAGATAGCTTATTTTCCTTACTTTGAGGATGTGAAAGAATTTAGCAAGGCATTATCTCTGCTGGTTACCAATGTGAGCTTAAGCAGTCAAAATTGTAAAATCAGTGCCCGGAAAGCCTTTCAGATTATTAATCAAATTGGGGGGATTTTAGTCCCGGCACATGCCTTTACTCCCCATAAAAGTGTTTATGGAAATTGTGTGAGGAGATTACCGGAGATATTTAACCGGTCTGCTTTAAAAAAAATTCCGGCTGTAGAGCTGGGATTAAGTGCTGATACAGAAATTGCCGACCATTTGAAAGAACTGTCCGAATACACCTTTTTAACCAATTCAGATGCACATTCTTTGCCTAAAATTGGTAGAGAATATAATATAGTTGAGTTGGAGAAAGCAAATTTTAAAGAGATACTTTTAGCCTTGCAGAGAAAAGAAGGAAGGAAGATAGCCGCTAATTACGGACTTGATCCTAAACTGGGGAGATATCATCGAACTTTTTGCGAGATTTGTAATTATACGGCAACCAGTAATCCCCCAGTTTATAAATGTGAGAAATGCGGGAGTGACAAAATAGTAAAAGGTGTTTTTGATCGGATTGTGGAAATCGGAGATTACCAACACTCTATTTCTCCTCCTCACCGCCCGGTCTATTATCACCAGGTTCCTTTAGAATTTGTACCCGGTGTAGGCAAGAAGACCCTGGATAAATTATATGGTTATTTTGGGACTGAAATGAATATATTGCATAAGGCTTCCTATCAGGAAATCAGCCAGGTAGTGGGATTTGAGATTGCTCAAAATATAATTTTGGCTCGAAAGGGATTTTTAAAGTTAAGCCCGGGAGGTGGCGGAAAGTATGGAAAAGTCAATAAGAAAGAAAAAATCTCCGGAGATAATAATTTACAATTAAATTTTTAGTTTTATTTTATATTTTCTTCCCAATAAATAGAGTAAACCGTCGCGAACTAGTTGATTTATATTAACAATAATCAACTAGTATTTTTTTTAAAATATTTTAAAAAAAAATTTAAAAAAAAGAGGGAAAATAAAAGTTTTGTAGAATATATTAATATAAAGGCAAATTAAGGAATATCAAAAAAAGAAAATATTTCATCAATTGTACCGAATGATAATAATGTGTGGGTGATTTATATTTGAGATTTTCATCTGATTTACTGGAAGAAATAAGAAATCGTTGCGATATTGTAGATATTATTTCAGAATACGTTCATTTAAAACCGGCGGGAAAGGGATTTAAAGGATTATGTCCTTTTCATGGTGAGAAGACCCCTTCTTTTATGGTTAGTCCGGAAAAACAGTTATTTCATTGTTTTGGTTGCGGAGAAGGAGGCAATGTTTTTAATTTTCTTATGAAATATGACAAACTAAGCTTTTTTGAAGCAGTGAAAATGTTAGCTAAAAAATCGGGCGTATCTCTTCCTGTGGACGAAGAAAAAGAGGATATTCTTCACAAAAAAAAAGAAAGACTATATAAATTAAATAATCTGGCCGCAAATTATTACCGAGAATGTCTAATTAGAAGTGTTCAAGGAAAAAAAGTAATAAATTATTTTAAAAAAAGAGGAATTAACTATACCAGCGTCGAAAAGTATAGATTAAGTTATGCCCCCCCC